>Ga0272448_1003322_pt1 | contig 19257 bp, 29 predicted proteins | sample YNPCB0191_FD_202220 | JGI IMG/M metagenome (GOLD analysis project Ga0272448, IMG submission 202220) | Hot spring sediment microbial communities from Yellowstone National Park, WY, United States - YNP-CB-019-1 | ecosystem: Environmental > Aquatic > Thermal springs > Hot (42-90C) > Sediment... | reverse complement strand
GGTTTCAAGGTTTTGGGCGGAAGCAAGATTGGCTATGATTTAGAGGTAGACAGAGCCAAAACTCTAAAACTATTCAAAGAGATTGGATACGACCTTCCAAAACAGATAGAGTTTGGCAAAGGAAAAGTAGATGAAGGAATTAAATACTTACAAGAAAATCAAGACGAATTATACGCTTTTAAGTCAGATAACACAGATGTGGCAACCCTTGTGGCTGAAAATTCAAACCAAGAAATCATTGACAAATTAGAGGCAGAAAGAGACTTAATTAACAAAGCCCCATTTCTTTTACAGGAAAAAGTTGAAGGATTTGAGGGGAATTGTGAAACTTGGTATTCAGAAGGTAAGCCGATTTTATGTAATGTGGATTTAGAAGTCAAGAAAAAATACAATGATTTATCCCCAGTCCAGACAGGTTGTGCTTATGATTTAGTCTTCGCTATTCCGATAAACTCTGAAATCAGGAAAATGACCAATGCCAAAATGGACGATTTTATGGCTAAAAATCTACCTCTTGGAAGAATGGATTTATCTTTCATATACAATCCGACCAAGAAAAAATTGTATGCTTTGGAAGTTTGTGGAGATAGATTTGGATATAACCAGATTTATACTATGCTTTCAACCTTACAGGAAGGAGCGAAGATTGGAGATTTCTTGGCAAACTACATAGACGGAAATTATGTTTATCAAATTAAGAGCGCTGTATTGATTATCAACGGAAAAAAATACGAAGGGAAAAATCATTACGAAGCGCTGGAAAATGCTAAAAAAGACGGACAAGATGTTTCAAAAGTAAATATAGAGAGAGATGGATTATTTCTAACCACAAAGGGTAAACTTTTAACCAGAGAAGAAGCAGACAAACAATTTGGTTTTGACCATAGTTCAGAAGTCCCCCAGTTATCGTTATTTGAAGGGTTTGGAGCGTCAATAAGAGTTTTTAATGATTCCAATTCAGGAGATAGTTTGATTGAATTTCCGCAAGGATTTGAAGACAATGTCTGGCTTTGGGGAGCATATGAAAAAGAAGGAAAACTATATTCGCTTCCAGTTGATTCGGTGGCTATTCTAACCGCAAAGGGAGAAAATCCAGAATCCGCTTTTGCCAAAGTCAGAGATGTCTGGGAAAGATTTTTTATGAACGGGAAGTATTGCAGAGATGATTTTAATAACCCTGATAATCCCAATTTGCCAATTTACAGATACCACATATTCAAGAAATTAAAGTTTATATGAAAACGATTATTATCAAAGAAATACCGAAAAGCAAGCATAGATACGACACTGCTGGCGATTACAGAAAATTCCGTAATGGCTATTTAATAGAAGTTTCAAAAGACAAAAATTACATCAAAACCGAAGACGATCTTTGGGGGGTAGTAATACACGAATTGGTAGAAATGCTTTTGTGCCTTAAAAGGAAAATCAACTTCAAAGATATAGATAAATGGGATATAGAACATCTCTCAGATGAAAGAGAGCCGGGAGAAATTAAAGGTTGTCCATACTATAATGAGCATAAATTTGCTAATAAGATAGAAAATCTATTCTTAAAACAATTAAAAAAATATGGAAGAGTCAAATAAAATGTATCAATCAGGAGATGATATTTTACAAAACCCCGAAGTTGTAGAACTTGCCACAACTTTAGGTTTCAATAAAGATTCTATGGACAATTCCGATGTTAGAAAACGGCTTAAAGAAATATGGGATTATTATATAGAAAACGGACAAGAACAAGGGCTTGTTCTTTATTGCAGATATTTATTGTCTCATATCGGAGTTCAAAGCGGAGTTCATCCATTAGATGTAATTTATACCCATATATTATCAAATAAATTATTAAAAAAATGATTGGAGATGCTAAAAATGTTCCACCAATGGGAGTTGGAGTTGGCGGAGGCGGTGGCGGTGGTGGCGGTGGTGCAGCCGCTTGGGGCTCTATCACAGGAAACTTATCCGACCAGACCGACTTACAGAATGCGTTAAACGCTAAACAGAATATATCTTCATTAGACGCTGATGTTTTGGCTTTGGGATACATTAAAAGTTATACCGAAACCGACCCTGTTTGGACTTCTGAAAAATCTAATTACTATACCAAAACAGAAATAAATAATACCTTCGTCCCCTACACAGGAGCAACTGCTGATGTTAATTTAGGTTCTCGCAACCTCACTACTACGGGCATAGGAACATTTTTACAATTAGCAACTTCAGGAAGCATCACAGCGACTGGGGCTAACACCAACGCAGTTAGTTTTGCCAACACCTTGGTTGCCCACGCTAACAACGATGTCTTAAATGCTTTATTGATAAGTCCGACATACACCAACGGGGCTTATACTAATGTAACCAATAACGCTATAAAGACAACAGAAGGTGCAGTGTGGTTTGGCGGAACTTATGGTGGCACAGGCATAACTCCAACTTCAGGATTAGGAACAAGATTGATGTGGATACCAGCCAAAGCGGCTTTTAGGGCAGGATATGTTAGTTCAACACAATGGGATAATTCTAATATCGGAAATTATTCTATAGCAATGGGCAATAACACAAAGGCAGGCGGAAACGCAAGCGTAGCAATGGGTAGTGGCACAACGGCAACTGGATACATAAGCACAGCGATGGGTTATAACACAACAGCCAGTGGATATGCAAGCACGGCAATGGGTTATAGTACAACAGCAAGTGGATACTACAGCACAGCGATGGGTTTTGTTACAACAGCCAGTGGACAATACAGCACAACAATAGGTTACAGAACAATAGCAAGCGGATACGCAAGCATAGCAATAGGTAATTGGACAACAGCAAGTGGATACTACAGCACAGCGATGGGTTTTGCTACAACAGCCAGTGGACAATACAGCACAACAATAGGTTACAGAACAATAGCAAGCGGATACGCAAGCATAGCAATAGGTAATTGGACAACAGCAAGCGGACAAGGGGCGGTAACATTGGGATATAATGCCAATGACGATACGACTTCTTTTGTCGCAGGAACGGGAGTGCCAGGTATGGGATGTGGTCAGATAGCAATGGGATATGCAACGCAAGGTGGAAGTATTTTGACAATAAATACTGTTCCAGACACAGCAGGAAGCGATTATACTGTTGATGATATTCTGACTATTACTACGGGCAATGGTAATGCAACGGTAAGGGTTATCAGCACTGATGAAAACGGTGGAGTAACTGAAGTAGAACTAATAGATGCAGGAAAAGGATACTCTGTTTCAACACACAATCCAACAACAGGCGGGAGTGGTGAGGGATGCACAATAGAAATAACTTCAGTATCTGCTAATGGAAGTCTAAAAGCAGAGGGCATTGCCTCTATAGCAATGGGGCAGGATGTCAATGCTTTGACTAATGACAATGTTATTATATTCGGAAAAAATGCCACATCATCAACACCGTGTTCTTTCAATGTAGGATTTGATACAACAACCAACGCACCAGATTTTCAAGTTACCTCCGGACAGGTTACTATTACAGGTAATCTCACTACAACGGGTATAGGGACATTTGGTCAACTTAACCTTGTAGATGACAATACTTACATTTTTGTTGATGGTTCAGGAAATCTTTCATTCGCTGATGTTAATACTGGTATAAAGACACTGGCAGAACTGGCAGGGGGTGGTGCTATTAGTTGGGGTTCTATTACAGGAAATTTATCTGACCAAACTGACTTACAAGCCGCTTTAGATGCCAAACAGCCTCTTGACGCAGATTTAACCGCTATAGCCGCATTAGGGTTTACTTCTACCGCCTTTCTTAAAAAGACTGGTGTTAACATTTGGACTTTGGATACGAATACCTACGCTTTAAGTTCTCATAATCACAATTTAGCCGATTTGGCTGAAAAGAATTTTGCCTCTTTATCTAATAAACCGACAACTTTATCTGGTTATGGAATTACAGACGCTCAACCTTTGGATGCCACCCTAACTTCAATTTCCGCTTTAGGAACAGGTGCTAATAAGATTGCTTATACAACAGGTGTAGATACTTGGGCAGAAACTTCACTTACTGCCTTTGGGCGTTCTTTGATAGATGATGCCGATGCCGCTACCGCAAGAACGACACTGGGTTTAGGTTCGTTGGCGGTTTTAAATACTATTACATCATCAGAGATAACAAACAATACAATAGTTGATGAAAATATAAATTCTGACGCTGATGTGATGAAAGCCCAACTTCACTTTGATATAGATGGCGGAGGTTCGGTAATTACAACAGGAGCAAAATCGTGGGTAAGAGTTCCTTTTAATATGACAATTACAGGTTGGGAAATAACTGCTGACCAATCAGGTTCTATTGTAGTTGATGTTTGGAAAAGCACTTATGACAACTTTCCTCCTACGGTTTCTGATACAATCGCAGGTTCGGAAAAACCAACCTTATCAAATCAACAGAAAAATCAAGACACTTCATTAACTACTTGGACAACTACTATTAACGCTGGAGATTACATAAGGATAAATGTTGATTCAGTAAACACAGTTAAAAAGGTCGCTATTGATATTTTTGGATATAAAACATAAATAATATGAATTGGCAATTCAATAAAATAATAGAAGATTGGCAGGATATAGCGGAGAAATATCGGGTAAAGGTTTCTATTGTTAATGGGCAAGAGGAAGAGTGTATTATCTTAAAATTTCAGGATAAACCAACAGAAAATGAAATTATCGCTGAAACACAAAAATACTGTTCTATCTTAAATGAACCACCAGATGAATTAAAAGAAGAAATAAAATTTACAGAATAAACCAATATGGCAATATTTTATTTAGATTACGAAAATGGTAATGATTCTAATAATGGATTGAGTTGGGCTACTGCGTGGAAGACAATAACCAACGGAGCAACAGCAGCGAGAATTGCTCCCGGCGATGTTATTAGAATTGCTAAAAGCCCGCCACCGACTTCTATTGGAAACGCTACTTGGACAAACCTATCAAAAACTGTAACTTTGGCTACGGCACAAACTCAAACTATTGAACTCTGCGAAACTGCTTGGACAGCTTCAGCCAATGTTACTGCTACTGCCTCAACAACAAGAAAAGAGGGTAGTTATTCCGCATCCCTTGCTATTGCTGATGCCTTTACTACTGGCAAGGTTGCTTATAAAACGCTTCCTGCCGCTTTAGATTTATCTGGTTATCAAAAAATTAGTTTCTGGATACAAAACAATGCGGCAATTGCTTCGGCAACCGTTTTTAAGGTGGTTCTTTGTTCTGATACAACAGGTAACACGATTGTAGACACTTTTTATATTCCCGCTATTCCTTCAACAGGTAGATGGCTACCTCTAACTATTGCCAGAAATGGTGGAGGAAATTTAGGGTCTTCTATTTGGTCAATCGCTGTTTATGCTGATAGCGACCCTGGAGCAATAACCCTTCTATTAGATGATTTTATCGCTTGCACAACTGATGGGCTTAATCTTCAAAGTTTGATTTCTAAAAACTCTGCCGAACAAGGCGGAACAGAGGGTTGGTATGGGATACAGAGCATAAACGGGACTACAATTTTACTGGATAACAGCACAAATACTTCAGCCAGTGGTGGCAGGGGATATTCTGGAACGACTGAAACCGTAGCAACTTACAAAAGAGAAACAATTAAAACCGCTTTGGCTTCGTCTGCCACCACAACAGTTCAAGAAGTTCAAAAGAGCGGAACTTTAGGAAACAACATAGAGTTTCAGGGTGGATGGAATCCTGCTACTAATGAGCAAGATGGGGAAACCTTTTTTGATGGGTTAAATGGAAATGGATATGGGCTTTATTTAACAATCAAAAGTTATATTACTTTCAATTATCTTAATGTTTATCGTTACAACTATGGGATTTACTACTACAACGGCTGTACCAATAATACTATAATTACCTTATCAAACGCTAATAATAATACCTCCTATGGAATTTACTACTATAATAGCCACAACAATACCATAATTACTTTATCAAATGCGAATAATAATACTATTCACGGCGTCTACCACTATAATAGCCACAACAATACTATAATCACCCTGTCAAATGCGAATAATCAAAATGATTCTACTGCTACTGGCGTCTACTACGACATCAGTTATAATAACACTATAATTACCTTATCAAATGCTAATAATAATACTGTTTCTGGTGTCTACTTTCTTGGTACTAATAATACTATAAGATTTCTCTCAACTTCAGGGAACGGGTCAAATGGAATTCGCAATCCGAGAGGAGAACGAAATTATCTGTATAATGCCTTAATTGGTGAAGCGGCAGAAGTTGGTGGGGTTGTAGATTTTGCTAACTCTCGCATTTTTTCTCAAAATCACGACCGAACTGCAAATAACCACGTAATTTTTACAGATGGTGGACAAATTCAAAGTGATACCTCTGTTCGTCATACTGACTCTGGTATTGCTTGGAGATTTAATGTAACATCTAATAATAGGGCATCTAATTATCCATTAGATTTGAAAATAGCCCGTGTTGCCTGCACAGCAAACAATCAAGTTACAGTAAAAGCGTGGTTTAGGAGGAACAATACTGGGTTGACAATGAAATTAGTTTGCAGGGGTAAACAGATAGCAGGGGTTGATAATGATGTTATTGCCAGCATGACCGCAGATGCTAATACTTGGGAAGAGTTACAGATACAATTTACGCCAACAGAAGCAGGAGTGGTTGAGATAGAGGTTTGGGCTTATGGCGGAACTACTTATTCTGGGTGGGTGGATGATATGACAATTTCGGTTGATGGGGGCAATCCCGTACTTACAAATATGAATTATGTATTTCAAGCACAGCCAGCAGTTATGAACAGCGGTAGCGGTGGAGGTGGGGGGGGAACATAGTTATGGTTTTATTTCATAATAATAAAAACGAATATGAGCGAGCAATACATAAATTTAGGTGCAACTTTCGTTCTGTCTCTTGGACTTATTGAACTTTTGAAATACGCCATATCTTTGCTTGGAAGAAAGAAAAACGGAGATTATTATTCCAAAGAAATGGCAAGGGAGTTGTCAATAATTTCTGAAAATCACCTTCATTCTATTGAGGAAGCCATCAGAGAACAGACACGACAATCGCATAACGACCACCAAGACCAAATAAAAATTCTGACTGAAATTAGAACAATACTTTCAGAAAGAAAATAATTAATTAAAAAATATAGGGGGCGAAACAATCCGAAGCGGATAGCGACTAATTATTAATAGGTTTCACCCCCTATATGAAAATTAAACAAAACATATGGCAATAGATGTTTCAAAATTTGGCAAGGGTGGATTGCTTAGAGATTTATCGGTAAAAGATTATAGGTTTGAACTTTTACCCCAAGCCCCAACCTTGCCAGAGGAATATGAGATTAAATTTGAGGGGAAAATAAAAAATCAGGGAACCTCCTCGTCTTGTGTTTCGCAGGCAGTTTCCTATTATGCTGAAGTTCTAAATTATTTGGAAACAAAAAGTTGGGTAAGTTTATCTCCTCGTTATCTTTATTCTGCTGTTTGGCAGAAACCTTATGGTGGTTCTTATACCAAAGATAATATGGCAATTGTTTGTAACAAGGGAATAGCACCAGAAGAAAATGTTCCCTCTTATAAACAAGGACAACCTCCGGATGAGGAGTTTATGAGACAGAAGGATGATATTGACATTTTTGACGATTATGCCGCTCTTACCTATGTTTCTGAAAAGTATTTTACTTGGGACAATACGAACATAGACCTTTACAAACAAGCAATTTTAAGAGGAAATGGTTGTGTTGCTATTTGCTGGGGAAATAATTATCTGTGGCAAAATGCCAGAATACTCTTGCCAGACAACAGACAGCAATTAAATTGGCTTCACGGAGTATATTTTGTAGGTTGGAATGATAAAAAAAGAGAGTTTAAGTTCTTAAATTCTTGGGGAGAAAATTGGGGAGATAATGGATTTGGTTATTTGCCATACGAATATATTGAAAGAGGGTATGTGGGTAACCCAATGACAATGGTTGATTTGCCAAACGATTTTGTTATTTCTAAACTTTCTATTATTAAAAATCTCTTAATTAAAATAATAGAGATTTTAAAAGGTCGGCAAAAATAATTTTAAATTAAAAAACTAATATGATAGATATAAGTATTTATGGCATCTCAGCGGTTGTTTTAACAGGCATACTTGTTGAAGTTGCCAAAAGAGCAGAAGTTCCAACAAAATATCTCCCTTTGATTAGTTTGGTGGCAGGTATTTTAATAGTAAGCTTGGGAACTTGGACTTTAAGCGTTGAAGGAATACTCACTGGAATTGTAATTGGAGCAATTGCTTCAGGAATTTATGATGTTGGTAAAAAAGGAGTTGATATAATTGTTGGAAAATGATAAAATTATAAAAGGTTTGTTTTAGAATTATGTCAAAAAAAATAGAGCCATAGTAATCGGCTTGGGATGTTATGCGAGCATCGCCTTGATTGCGATTACGATTGGCTTAAAAATTGGCGATTTAAGGGGCTTAGCACCGCAAATGGTAGATAATACCAGAATTGAAGAAAAACCTTTTATAAGCGAAATAAATGCGTTTGGTAACGATTTAAAAGACCAGCAAGACATAAAATTGGCTATAGGTTCCTTAAGTCAACAATATGGGCTTAATGAGAACGAATTTTTAAAGGTGGTGGAATGCGAAAGTCATTTTAATCCTAATGCTGATAATGGCATCTCAAAGGGCATCAGTCAGTTTATTTTGTCTACTTGGAAAAGATATTGCGGGGAGAAAGACGAACGGTTTGATGCCTATAAAAGTTTGGAATGTCAGGCAAAGATGTGGCAAAAAGGACTGAAATATCACTGGGACTGTTTTTGTCTCCTTTATGGGAAAGATAATTTACAATGTAAAAAAAGAGGGTTTTAATAGACCATTTCTACCGCTCACGCGTTAAACCCCTCCTCTTACTTTTAAACAATATGTTTAGTAGAGGCACAACCTTCTTTTTAATGCGGAGCGGTAAAAGTGGTATATAATTGATCTGTGGATAAGTAAGACTTGACAAAGTTGTTTGAGTGAATAAAATTAAATAATAAGATAAAAATATGAATATGCACGAAAAGTTACTGCTTAAAAATCTAATAAAACATTTATTGGCTTCAAAAGCGAGAGAATTTGGGTTTGGTAACTTTCCCGTGCAGTTCTCTCGCTTTTTAAGTCTGTAAAAATATGGAAAAAGAAGTAAAAACAATAGACCAAAGAGAAAAACCAATAGAAATTGAAATAGCGGAATATCTAAAAAATAGAGGAATATTTACATTAGAACAGGTAAAAGAGTTATTAGAACCTAACTTTTTTGCTGTTATACCAATAAACATTTTAGAAAAAAAAGAAATAAGCGCTAATGCTAAATTGCTTTATGCTGAAATAATGGCTTTATCAAGAAAAAACGGGAAATGTTTTGCCACAAATAAGTATTTATCAGAAAGACTTGGAATATCCGAAAGAACTATTAGTAGATTATTAAAAAAACTCAGAAACGATGCCTTGATTTATTTAGATATAAGAAGAGATAAAGAAGGAACTTTTAGAAATATAACAATTACTTATGTGGGTGATAGACAAGTTGTCAGGGAGGGGGTAGACAAGTTGTCAGGGAGGGGATTCGCTCAAATGGCGATACAAAAGAGAAATAGACAAAGTAGAAATATACAAATAGATAATATAGGTTCGTCTTCGCCGAACCGTCGTGATACTTCTTTTAAAAAAGACGATTATAACGCTGTTTTAGAGGCATACCAACGATTTAGAGGTATTACCTTACAGGGAAAAGAATTTGACCCAGTGATGCAGGATATTAAAACAATGTTTATGAGTAAAAGGACAAAAGAGGAAATAATCTTTTTTATGGAGTGGCTGGCGGAAAAAGCCGCCTCTGATGATAAAAAGTGGGTTTGGTGTAAAAATTGGACGATTAAAACTGTTCGCATAAAACTGCCAGAGTTTTTAGCGGGCAATTTTAACGACTAATAAAAAATATGTTAAAAAAATTAAGTTGGAAAAAAATGACAAAAAGCATTGATTTTCAAAGAGGAGTTGAACTTTTTAGAAGTTATCACAATTTGTCAGCAAAATACCCAGAAGCCCGAGAATTGAACGAAAAAGAAGGGAAGAAATTAGAGGATTTGGAATGTTTTAAACCAGTAAAATACAGTTGGTATAAAAAGGTTGTTTCAGGCGAGGAATGGAAAAAGTATAAAGATTTTGGATATTATGTTTTAAAAGAAAATTACAAAATGATGAGTAAAGCCAAAAAAATAGAACAAGTTGAGTTTGCTTTTTTAGCCGTAATTCATCCAAAAAATTGTCTTGAAATAACTAATATAGAGGAATTAAGGCAAATTCAACTACCTCGGGAAGCGGTAAATATTTACCCTCAACCATTTGAGAAAAAAGAATTATGAGACCAATAATAGGCGAATACTACAAAACAAGAGAATTAGCCGAAAAGCGGGCAAAAGAAAAATCAGAAAGATTAAGAAATAATTTTGTCATATTAGAGGCAAAAAACGGATTTATGGTTGTCAGTGAAAGGCAAATAAAAGAATTATGACCAATCTACCACTTAACCAAATTATATGCGGAGATGCTTTAGAGGTTTTAAAGACCTTTCCTGATAATTGTATTGATACTATTATTACTGACCCGCCATATGGGTTAGAGTTTATGAGAAAAGAATGGGATACTTTTGATAAGTCGCAATTTGGAAGGAAAGGGCAAGAGGGTGAAAATGATTTAAAGGTCAAAAAGAATTTTAAGATTTTGCCCCGATACGGAAATTGGAGTGGTTATTATGATTTTTCTTTTAAATGGGCAAAAGAAGCTTTAAGAGTGGCAAAGCCTGGAGCAACTCTTTTATGTTTTGGTGGAACAAGAACTTGGCACAGATTGGCTTGTGCGATAGAGGATGCGGGGTGGATTATTAAAGATACATTGATGTGGATTTATTCTCAAGGATTCCCTAAGGCAACTGATATTAGTAAGCAAATAGATAAAATGAAAGGGGCGGAAAGAGAAAGCGTCGGGAGTTATATAGTTCCTGATATAAAAGGAGATGCTTACGGAACAATAAATCCAAAGCAGGGTGGTTCTTATAAAAACATAGAGCATCACATAACTCTTCCTGCAACCCCCGAAGCTAAACTTTGGAACGGTTGGAAATCACACGGCTTAAAACCTTCCTACGAACCAATAATAATGGCAATGAAACCGAATGAAGGTTCTTACGCTGAAAATGCTCTGAAATGGGGAGTGGCAGGATTAAATATAGATGGGGGAAGGATAGGAACTGATAAAGTTGGGTGGGGTGGTGCTAAATCAAAATTTTGGGGGACGAAAGAAGGAAAACCAAGACCAATACAGGGTCGCTTCCCCGCTAATCTCCTTTTAGATGAGGAAGTCGCAGGGATGTTAGATAAGCAAAGTGGAAATAAATGTGGTCAATTAGCACCAACAAAAGGCAACGAACCAAGCACATTAAGGCGTGGAAATGTTTATGGTGATTATTCGGGATATGGCAAGCCAAGTTATCCAAAAGATAATTTAGGTGGTGCTTCTCGCTTTATGAAAAACATAAAGGTTGGCTTATTAGATTTTTCTATGTATAATAGAAATAGAATAATTAACTTAAAACTATTATGTGGGAATATTAGCGCAAATCAGAAAATCGTTGGTATGTTAAATGGCGTGATAAAGGAAGCAGAAAAATACACTCAAAGCGTAGAGCAGTTTATGTCTGGGAACAACAAAACGGAAAGCTTCCAAAAAGATGTGAAATCCACCATATTAACCTTGATACAACAGATGACAGAATTGAAAACTTACAATGTATTTCTTGCCACGAGCATAGGTTACTTCACGGAAAATTACGAGCAGACCATAAAATTATTGGAGGAGTGGAATACCGAAAATGTCAAAAATGTGGACAATATAAAACACTTGATAATTTTTGGAAACGAACTGCTGGAACTTTTGGAGGATATTGTAAGGATTGTGCAAGAGCAGAACTTAAAAAATGGCGTGAAGCAAATAGAGAACATTGGAACGGATATCATAGACAATATAGGGCAAAACATAAATAATCCTCGTTTCTTTTATTGTGCAAAGGCAAGCAGAAGTGAAAGAACTGCAAATGGTCAAGTAGCCAATAATCACCCAACCGTTAAACCTCTTAAACTTATGGAATACCTTTGTATCTTAACCCGAACTCCCACTGGTGGAACAGTATTAGACCCATTTGCGGGAAGTGGCACAACTTGTATGGCGGCTAAAAAAACAGGAAGAGATTATATTGGAATAGAAAAAGAAAAAGAATATTGTCAAATTTCCGAAGCACGACTTAAAGCCACTCCCACCCCCCTTTTGTAGAAAAAAACTTATCCACAGGGGTATCTATTGACACCCTCCTTTGATAAATGATAATATAAAGTATGACTAAAATAACACTAAAAGAATCACGATACCGCCAATTAAAACGAGCAGAAGAATCTCTTGTCGATAAGGTAGTGCCGTTAGTTGATAAACTTCATCACATAACACGGCAACATAGGAAAAAGAGGAAAAAAATTTGACACCCTATTAGGTATGATATAATTAAATAAAGGGTGTGAAAAAGTAAAAGGTCGGCACACCATAATACTAACCAAAAAAACTAAAATGTCATTTAATCCAAAACTCAAAAATTTTATGAAGGAAAATCCAGAACAAACATTGGTAGGATTCGCTTGGTCGTGTTATTGGAGACTATATGTTGTGATATTGGGGATAATATTCGCATTGGGGATATTATTAACACTATTTAAATAAAAAGACGATTTAGGTCTTTGACAAGCAAAAAGGTCGGGGTCGCAACCTCATAGCGAGAAAATAAAAAATAAAAAATAAACTTATGAAAAATTTATATCATAATTTTCTCCAAGACAGATATATTGAACAACTTAAATTCCGTATAAAAATCTATTTCTGGTTATCAGTTATCCTTGCGATAACAACAATTACATTTTTTATCGCTTGGATAGACCTGATTAACTTTATTAGAAGTTTATGAACACACAAGAAAAAAAACAAGAAAAAGTCAGAGAAACCCTCCGTCGGTATATTGCCGATGATGGTCTCAAACCCGAATATGATGGAATGACTGCTTGGGAATTGGCAGGGATTATTTTAAGAGAAGTAGACAAGGTAAATGAGGAAGAAGAATTTAAGTTGGAGCAAAAATTGGCAGACCTAACGCAAGAAATGGACGAAGACACAAGGGAGTGGGCAGAACTTCACGGAGCATATCAGGATAGCGAAGGGAATTGGATAGTATAATTGGTTGTAGAGATGAGGGCAGGAATGCTAATCCTATCGGTTAATGGGTTTCTGGGGCAACCAATTACTCGTTAATGCGAAAAGATAGTTCTTGCCCTCGTCTCTCGGAAATAAAATGGCAATTCCTATACAGAAAATAATAAATAAATCCATAAGAGACGAAAGAGAACTTAAAGAACAAAATACTTGGTATGCTTCTTCTCTCGGGACTTGTTTAAGGGGACAATACATACAGAGGTTAGGTATAGTTAAAAAAGAATTTACAGATAGGGAACTCCGAGTATTCAAATGCGGGAAGATGTTTGAAGAGTGGGTAACTTCCTTACTGGAAAAAGAGCCGAACATTAAAATTGAAAAACAAGTTAGGGTAGAAATCAAAGATTGGGATGCTTCCGGCATCATTGACCTCATAGCCGAATACAATGGCGAAAAGAAAATCTACGAACTCAAAACGAAGCACAGCAAGGCATTCTGGCATATGCAGAAAGATGGAAAGCCAATGAGGCAACACCAACAACAACTTTGGTTCTACTTAAAAGCCACAGGCATCAAAGAAGGAAGCCTACTTTATCTGGAAAAAGACGCTCTTTCAATTCTGGAATATCCAGTCAGGTTAGACGATGAAAGTTTGGAAAAGGAGGTCAGAGAGCAGTTGGAACTTCTTAATAAGGCGTGGAAGGAAAAGAATATAGAATTACTCCCTTTGCCGAAGGAAGATAGTTGGGAAGCTCGTTATTGTTCCTTTCACGAAAATTATTGTCTTAAACCAAAAGAACTTAACAAATTGTTTAAGCCTGATACAGATTATGATTATGAAGCCGAAGGACAGGCTGAATACGAAGCCCAACAACAAGCAGAAGCAGAGTGGGAAGCACAGAAAGCGGCTGAAGCGCAAGCGGAGTGGGAGCAGGGACAATCTATTCCTAATGAAGAACCCCCGTATTAAGATAAAGAGAAATTAAAACTATGAAAAAAATCTGTCCTATTTGTCAAAAAGAAATTAAACCTCCCGAGTGTTATTGGGAAAGTGTAGATGCTTGTTCTTCGTGCGTTAGAAAGGTGGCTTTAGAAATACAAAAGGAAAGAAAAAATAAATTAAAAGATAAAAATTAACTAACTAAAAACTAATATGGAAATCGTAAAAAAATACATTCAAAACGAACCCGATAAAAAAACTCGCTCCAACTGGCTGGAATTAGCCAAAAAAGACTCACGAGGAATTCCAATGCCTTATCCGCCAGATAACCCAGTTCATCGGGTAAAACTATTAAGAGGCGAGGAAGGGACTAAAACTAATTACAGGGGAATTGAAGAAAAAGGCGTTTTTCTTACCTTTTTAGAAGACGGGATAGAAAAAAAATACTTTGTTCCGATTTATGTAACGGACAAAAACTCGGAGAATTACGGCAAGTTTAATTATCTTTTTCAGGCGTTTGAAAATATCAACGAGGGCGATGAATTAGAAATGGAATATGTTAGAAAGGGCAAAACAGGATTTGTAGATGTTAGAAGGGCAGGCGAAAAGAGAAATGAAGATGACATACCAGTAATTGAGGATGCTCCGATAGACGAAATTCCCCCGGAATATCAATGAGGTTAATAAAACAAATAATGAAGCAGGAAGGAGTGCGATTTTGGAGAGTTCCGAGCAAGAGTCAACGAGGGAAGATTTATGAGGTGAGAGAATATAAAGGGGAATGGAGTTGTAATTGTCCCGCGATAAAAGAGTGTTCGCATATTAAAATAGTTAAATTAAAACTATGAAAAATATAACTTTTAATGGCTATAACCCCTCAATCCAGTTTTTAAGAAGCGACAAATCATTTCGTATTACCATTGACGTCTCTAAAGACCAGTGGGAAAATATCAAAGATATTCCTCTTCTGCCAGAAGGCGTTTATGAGATTGACATAAAACCAATAGCAGAAGAAGAAAACGATGACCTATAAACAAATCATTCTTAACTATTTACAAGAAGCCGGGACTTGGGTTGAAGGATTTAGATTAGAGAAGGTTAATACAAAATGGGGCTGGCTTGGCAGTTCAGGACAAAGACGGGCAAGAGAGTTAGCGGAAGAAGGTAAAATTGAGCGAAAGGTGGAAGGTGGCTATGTGTGGTATAGGGCAATCCCCCAAAAGTATGAAACTTACCGAGTTATAGGAAATCACGGAGAAATCTTAAAGCAAATCAAACTAATAAGTTAATTTAAAGATGAAAAATAAAAAAAAGATAAAAGATATAGAAATAATAGAAAATTGTTATCTCAGTAAAACTAATGAAATACCCCAGAATTATTGGTTTACTTATAATATAATTTGGAATAGAGATAATTTTACTCAAATTGGATATAAATTACTTGGAAAAAAAATAAGAAAAATAAAAAAGAATTATGAAAGAAATTGATATTTTTAAAATAAAAGGAAGGCAAAATTATAGAACAAAGAAAAAAAAGTTTTTCTTTACAAAGTTCAATAGAAGAAATAAAAAAGAGTTAGCAAAAATTATTCTTGATAGATACGAACGAGGCGAAATTTCATTTGAAACTCTTTATATGCATTTTTGGAGATTATTAAGAGATTATAAAGCACCTAAAAAAACTTGGAAATTAAAAGGTTAGTTCTTTAAAAGTTGGCGTCAAGTCAAAGTTAGTCAAGTCAAAAAAATGGAAAAATCAAAAAAGGAGAATTTTCCACAAAATATTAGTCATAATTGTGGAGTCAAATGTCTTGGTGATACCTGTCCAATTTGTTTGTTCAATTCAGAAACAAGATACTACTGGGATGGTTTATCGGGAAGAATCTTAACGATTATTGATGCTTGCATTTCAGACAAAGCCCAAAATAAAGCAATGAAAGATTTAATAAAACAGGAATTATGGAAAAATAGATTAGAGTTAGAAAAAATATTTTTCTTTTATCCTCTTTCTCTTGTAAAGGAAAATGAAAGGTCGCAAGTATTAGCTGAAAAAATAGGATATTTAATATCACTTAATAAATCACTTGATAAAAAATCTTAATTAACTTCTAATTAAGATTTTGACGCCAACTTTTAAACAATTAACTAATTAAAAGATGAAAAATAAAAAAGAGATATGAATCCTAAATCCGCTATCCAAAAGGGTCGCCGTCTTGAAAACTTTATCTGCGAAGAGATAGAAAAAACAGGTCTCGGTAAGGCAACAAGAACTCCCGGCAGTGGTAGTGGTCTCAAAAAATCAGACATCTTTGCCAATATCCCCTTTTTAATAGAAGCCAAAAACCAAAAGAAAATCAAAATCCTTGACTGGATAGACCAAGCCAAAAAAGAAGCAGAACAAGGAAACTACGATCTGAACAAATGGGCGGTTATCTTTAACGATTTTCGCAAAGGAGAATTTCAAAGCGTTTATGTAGTATTAGATTTATGGGAGTGGTTGGAATTATTAAAGAGAAATAAAGACCCCTTAGTTAAAAACCCCGACAAAGAAATTTCGTGGAAAATCAAATCCGCTATCAATTCCTTAAAAAGTTTATTAAAATCATTAGAATGAAACTACTTAACTCAAATAAATATCGCCAATGTAAATTTTGTAAAAAGAAGTTTAGATTAACATTTTTTACTCTCGGCAAACTATATTGTAATGATAAATGCAAGCGAAAATATCACAAACTAAAAACAAAAAAGGTCAATACTCTTGACCTGTAAAATATTAAAGAATAAGATTAACTATGACAAACAATGATTTATTAAATTTATATCAAGCCCTTTCTAACTTAAAAGGATTATCGGGTGTAAAGTTTTGTTATGGAATAGTTAAAAATATAAACCTCTTAAAGCCGGAAGTGGAAGCAATCCAGAAAACCATTGAACCAAAAGAGGATTTTCAAAAATACGAAAAAGAACGAATAGAATTAGCCCAAAAACACGCCAAAAAAAAAGAAGATGGAACTCCCATAATAGAAGGAAATCGTTATGTCCTTGAAAACCAAAAAGAGTTTGAAAAAGAGTTTGAAAAATTAAGAAATAAACATAAAAAAGCCCTTGAAGAAAGAGAAAAACAAATCAAAGAATACGAGAACCTCTTAAAAGAAGAAGCCAACATAAAATTATACAAAGTCAGTTTAGAAGATTTACCCCAAGATATTAAAATAGAGCAAATGCTCGCTATTAGCCCGATAATTGAGGAAAAACCCCAAAAAAACAAATAAAATGACCAATCTTACTCTTAAAGAACAAGCATTTGTTAAAGAAGTCGTAAATACTTTAAACCCTACCGAAGCAGTTAGGCGTGTTTATGATTTAGGAAGCAAAGGGGGAAGCAAAACTAAAAAACAAAGAGACCAAACAGCCAGAGCGATAGCATCAGAAAACTTAACCAAACCTCACATCAAAAAAGAATTAGGAAAACTCCTTAAAGACCTAAAAATTACCAAAGAAGACCGATTATCAAGATTAGCGGAAATCTTTTGGGATAAAGATAAAAGGAGTTCTATTGCCGCGAATCAGGAAATCACCAAAATGTTAGGCGAATATCAACCAGCCGAAGTTTCTTTAGTGGATAAACAAAAGGAAAAGAGGAAAGAATTTTTTGAATAATAAAAAGCCGCTTTTCGGCTCTCATTTAGGGGTTTTCGGCTCTCAGTTAGGCAAGGTCATCTTGGTTGGGAGGAGGTCAAATTACCGGGCGATGTTCTTTGAAAAACAAAAAACCCGTAGCAAGTATTAAACGGGTTTTTATGGGGTTAGCGGTGAAACACTAACGAGATAAAAAGATTTTTAACGCTATTAAATGCCTTTTGAGTTCGTCCTGTCCTTTTGTCCTTTCAATAAAACCAATAAGCCGTTTATTAAACTCAAAAAAGTTAGACAGCCGAAAAGATAAAATTTCTTTTATTACTTCCTCGTCATTGTTCGGTTCATTCATAATTTTGTAAATCTCATTCCAAGCGACGGGCATTTTTTCCGCTTCCAACTTTTGCCCCCAACCATAAGAGCAATAAACTTCATCGCCGTCTGTCCTGATCTGCGGTTCGTAAAGATCAGCCCAAGTTAAGCCGTTCAATTGGTGTAATCTTTTCAATGCTTTCTTTATCACTTCCTTGTTCCCTTCCCTGTAAAATTCTGCCCAGTTCCCAACATAACCGAAAGGCATAGAGCCGTAAATTGTCCGAAAATTTTTTATCATATTTTTTTAAAGAGCTTCACACTTGCCAAATAAAGCCCTAAATAAATAAGCCCCAGATAGGCAAGTATCCGGAGCTAATTTATACAACCAATTTATAGATGCTTGCCCATCTAATTTAAATGATAGCAAAATCAAAAAGCCATGTCAATAACCAAGTTATCCACAGCCCCAAAATATAGCAAAAAAGCGCATATAAAAGCCGCAAAGAGCCGCAAGGAATAAATAAAAATATAAAAATTAAAAAATATAATAATATAAGAATAAAAGTATAAAAAGAAGTAAAGATAGAGATAAAGATAAAGATAGGGATGGAAGAGAATAGACATAGAGAGGATAGATGCAGAGAGAGCAACTATTTAACGGAAAGAGACTAATTAGGCATAGAGATGAGAGAAAGAGACTAACTATTCAATCGCACACACACTCTTAATGAGACAATACAAGGTTAAAAACAATCAAATCCAAGTTGGATCCTACAAAATACATACAGAAATAGCCAAAATCATCCTAAAAGCCCTTAAAGAGGCTAAAAATAAGCGTAAATAATGTCGCAAAATGCACGTAAACCGACATTGAGACCCCCCGACCCCCGGAATTACGAAATGATGGTTGAGGCTCATACCCTCCAAGCGGAAAAATCCCATTTCAGACAATACTACGCAACATAATTATAACTCTGTCAAATGAAAATAAACGATACTAAATTACAGGAGGCAATAGGTTGGAAGCCCTTT
>Ga0272448_1003320_pt1 | contig 19266 bp, 23 predicted proteins | sample YNPCB0191_FD_202220 | JGI IMG/M metagenome (GOLD analysis project Ga0272448, IMG submission 202220) | Hot spring sediment microbial communities from Yellowstone National Park, WY, United States - YNP-CB-019-1 | ecosystem: Environmental > Aquatic > Thermal springs > Hot (42-90C) > Sediment... | reverse complement strand
GCGTGTTCCTCTGCGACTGCGGCACCAATATCGCAGGCGTGATTGATATCCCGGCGCTGGCTGAATACACCAGAAAATTGCCCGGGGTGGTGCATGTGGAGGAATACAGGTTCATGTGCTCGCAGCCCGGACAGGAACTGCTCAAGGCCGCGATAAAAAAGCATGGATTGACCAAGGTCATTGTTGCAGCCTGCTCTCCGCTCATGCACGAGAACACCTTCCGGCGGGCTTGTGAGGAAGCCGGACTTAACCGCTATTGTTTTACCATGGTCAACAACCGCGAGCAGAACTCCTGGGTCACCGAGGACAAGGCCGAGGCTTTGCGCAAGGCCAAGGACTTGGTCCGGGCCGCGGTGGCCAGGGCTTTCTGGCTCGAGCCGATTGAGGTCAAAATTGTGGATGTGAACCAGGCGGTGTTGGTTGTCGGCGGAGGCATTGCCGGCATCCAGTCAGCTCTGGACCTTGCGGAATCCGGCAGAAAGGTCTTTCTCGTGGAGCGCGAGCAGAGCATCGGCGGCAAAATGGCCAAGTTCGATAAAACCTTCCCCACCCTGGATTGCGCCGCCTGCATCCTAACACCGAAGATGGTCGCCGTGGCAAGGCACCCCAACATCACCCTCTGGACCTACAGTGAGATTCTGGAGGTCAGCGGGTTCGTGGGCAACTTCAAGGTCAAAATCCGGCGCAAGGCAACCTATGTTGACCAGGATAAGTGCACCGGCTGCGGTGTTTGCCAGGAAAAATGCCCGGTCAAACTCCCCAGCGAGTTCGACGAGGGACTGGGAAAACGCAAAGCCATCTACACCCTTTTCCCCCAGGCCGTGCCCAATACCCCGGTGATTGACCGCGAGCATTGCACCTATTTCATCAAGGGCAAATGCCGGGTCTGCGAAAAGTTCTGCGAGCCTAAGGCCGTCAACTTCTCCATGCAGGACAAAATTGAGGAAATCGATGTCGGCTCCATTATCCTCGCCACCGGCTACCACCAGTGGGACGCCTCGGTCATGACCCAGTTCGGATTCGGCAAATTCGATAATGTGATATCCAGCCTCCAGTTTGAGAGAATGTCCAACGCCTCCGGCCCGACCAACGGCAGGATTCTTCTCAAAGACGGAAGGGAGCCGGAAGCCGTGGCCATCATCCACTGCGTGGGCAGCCGGGATGTCAACTATCACGAATACTGTTCCCGCGTCTGCTGCATGTACGCGCTCAAGAACGCCCACCTGCTCAAGGAAAAAACCAAGGCCAGGGTCTATAACTTCTACATCGATATGAGATGCTTTGAAAAAGGCTACGAGGAATTCTACCACCGGCTGCTCGATGAGGGCATAACCTTCATCCGCGGCAAGGCCGCCATGATAACCAAAAAGGTCCAGGACCCGAGCGAGGAAGGGAAACTCGTGGTCATTGCCGAGGACACCCTCACCCAGATGATGCTCCGCGTACCGGTTGACCTGGTTGTTCTCTGCTCCGCCATTGAGCCGCAGCCGGATGTCGCCGCCGTCGCCAGGACTTTTAAAATTTCTCGAAGCGCCGATGGCTTTTTCCTCGAAAAACACCCCAAGCTCGCGCCTATTTCCACCAGCAATGACGGGGTCTTCATCGCTGGAGCCTGCCAGGGACCCAAGGATATCCCGGACACGGTGGCGCAGGGACAGGCCGCGGCCAGCGCGGCCATCGCCCTGACCCAGAAGGGCAAAATTGAACTCGAGGGCAACACCGCTTTTATTGACGAGGAGCTTTGTTCCGGCTGCGAGATTTGCCTCGCGCTTTGCCCCTATCAGGCCATCAAGTTTGACCCGGACAAAAAGGTCAGCGTGATAAATGACGCGCTTTGCAAGGGCTGCGGCACCTGCGCTTCAGCCTGCCCGAGCAAGGCGGTGATTGCCCGCCATTTCACCAATCAGCAAATTCTTGCCGAACTCGAGGGGGTGTTGAATGAGTCAATTTGAACCCAGAATCATCGGCCTGGTCTGCCAGTGGTGCACTTATACCGGAGCCGACCTGGCGGGAACCTCCCGCCGCAAGTACGCCCCGAACATCCGGCTGATTCGCATGATGTGCTCCGGAAGAATGGACCCCGCCTTTATTCTCCGCGCCTTTGAGATGGGAGCCGACGGCGTACTGGTCGGAGGATGCCATCCCGGAGACTGCCATTATTCCGAGGGCAACTACAAGGCGTTGCGCAGGTCCATACTTCTCAAAAAAATGCTCGCCCAGCTGGGCATCGAGCCGGAGCGGTTCCGGCTGGAGTGGATAAGCGCCAGCGAGGGCGAGCGTTTCGCCCAGGTGGTGGACGAGTTCACCGAACAGATTCGCAAACTCGGGCCCTTCTCCCTGGGCAACGGCAGCGGCTCCAAACTGGGCGAAAAGAAAATAATGGTGGTGGACGACGAGCCGGTGGTCGGTGAGATTTGCGGGCGAATCCTGCATAGCGACGGCCTCCAGGTGGATTATGAGAATAATCCCAAGCTCGCCCTGGAAAAGCTCGGCTCGAAAAAATACGACCTCGTCCTCCTCGACCTCAAAATGCCCGAGATGGACGGCAGGGAGCTGCTCAAAAAAATCAAACACAAAAGCCCGGCAACCGAGGTGGTGATAATCACCGGCTTCGGCTCGGACGAGACCGCGGAAGAAATGTTCAAGATGGGCGCCTGCGATTATGTGCCCAAACCGTTCACCAGCGAGGAACTGCGCGAGGTTGTGGCCGGTGCCTTGCAGGCTGGCAAAAAAGCTTAAAGGAGGCGGTTGATGGGAAAGTTGAAAATTGCCAAGTACTGGGCGGATTGCTGCGGAGGCTGCGATGTCAGCCTGCTCGATATTGACGCCAAGATTCTGGAGGTGGCCAAGATTGCGGACATCGTCTTCTGGCCCATTGCCCTGGACTTCAAATACAAGGACCTGGAAGCGCTCAAAAACGGGGAAATCGACCTCTCATTTTATAACGGCGCCATTCACACCTCGGAGCACGAGCAGGTCGCAGCCATCATGCGCGAGAAGTCCAAATTGCTCGTGGCCTACGGCTCCTGCGCCTGGATGGGCGGAATCCCCAGCCTGGCCAATCTGACTGACCGCGAAAGCATTTTTGAATGGGTCTATAGTCTTGCTCCCAGCATGGACAATAAAGCCGGCATCGAGCCGCAGACCCGGGTCAAGGTTCCGGAAGGCCTGTTAAGCCTCCCCTTGATTTATGACCGGGTCAAAAAACTGGACGAGGTGGTGAGCGTGGACTATTACCTTCCCGGCTGCCCGCCTTATTACAAGCGCGTCGCCGAGGTGATTGACGCGGTTGCAGCGGGAAAACTTCCTCCCAAAGGCTCGGTGGTGGGCGCGTCCAACAAGGCGCTTTGCTTTGAATGTCCGCGCGAGCGCAAGGAAAAGAAGGTGAAGGAATTCAAAAGGCCACAGTTCGCAGTCGATGACGGCAAGACCTGCCTGCTGGAACAGGGCATCATCTGCATGGGCCCGGCCACCAGGGGAGGGTGCGAGGCCAGATGCATCAATGCCAACATGCCCTGCCGCGGATGCTACGGCCCCCTGCCCGAGGCCATTGACCAGGGAGCCTCGGCCTTGAGCGCGGTCGCATCCATCATCGATTACACCGACCCGAAGGACATCGAGAGGGTGGTCGAGCAGATTGCCGACCCGGTCGGCACTTTCTACCGTTTCGGCCTTGCCCAGAAGCGGGTCAGGAGTTAAGGAGGAAAGACATGGGAAAAAGATACACGATTGACCCCATCACCCGGCTGGAAGGACACGGCAAGATAGAAATCTTCACTGACGACAATGATAATGTCACCAACGCCTATTTGCAGGTCCCGCAATTGCGCGGCTTTGAAAAATTCTGTCAGGGAAGGCCGGTGGAGGAATTGCCGAGAATCGTGACCAGGCTCTGTGGAGTCTGCCCGGAAGCCCACCACCTGGCCTCGGCCAAGGCCGTGGACGCGGTCTACAATGTGGAGCCGCCTCCTGCGGCCAAAAAGCTGCGCGAGATGATGTACATGGCGCATTTTGTCCACAGCCACATCGCTCACTTCTATGCCCTGGCCGCGGCCGATTTTGTCATAGGCCCGCAGTCCAATCCCGCGGAGCGGAACATCCTGGGAGTGGTGGGCAAGGTCGGCCTCCAGGTGGGAGGCGAAGTTCTCAAACAGAGGTCCAACGCCCAGAAATGCCAGGAGATAATCGGCGGCAAGGCCACCCACCCGGTCTGCGCCCTGCCTGGAGGAATGAGCCGGGCCATCACTGAGGAGGAGCGGGAGCAGATTGAGAAATGGGCAAAGAGCGCGGTGGATTTTGCGCTCTTCAGCATCGAGCTTTTCAAGGATGTGGTGCTCAAAAATTCAAACTATGTGGAGATAATCAAAAGCGACGCTTACCAGCTTAATATCCATAACATGGGCCTGGTGGACGAGAACAACAAAGTCAATTTCTATGACGGCAAGGTCCGGGTGGTGGACACCAACGGCCAGGAGCTTTTCAAATACACCCCCAACCAATATCTTGACTATGTGGCCGAGCATGTGGAACCATTTTCCTATCTGAAATTCCCGTTCCTCAAAAAGCTCGGCTGGAAGGGATTTTCCGAAGGACAGGAGAGCGGGGTCTATTGGGCCACCCCGCTTTCCAGGCTCAATGCCGCGGACGGAATGGCCACTACCCTGGCCCAGCAGGCTTATGACGAGTTCTATGAGATTCTCGGCGGCAAGCCGGTCAAGGCCACACTCGCCACTCACTGGGCCAGGCTGGTGGAGATGGTCTATGCCGCGGAGCGATGGCTGGAACTGGCCAGGGACAAGGAGATAACCAGCAAAGAGTTGCGCGCACCGCTCACTGAAAAACCTGGTGAGGGGGTGGGCATCCTGGAGGCTCCGCGTGGAACTCTGACCCATCATTATGTCACCGACGAGAACGGCATGGTCCAGAAGGTCAACCTCATCGTCGGAACCACCAACAACAATGCCCCGATTTCGCTCTCCATCAAAAAGGCCGCCCAGGGATTGATTAAAAAAGGCGCGGTGGTCAGCGAGGGCCTTTTGAACATGGTGGAGATGGCCTTCCGCGCCTACGACCCGTGCCTGTCCTGCGCCACTCATTCCGTGCCCGGACGCCTGCCCCTGCTCATCAACATCCGGGACAAGGACGGGGAAATTATTCAGACCATCAGGTCTGACTAGTCATCCATGAAAACCCTTGTGCTCGGCCTGGGCAACGCCATGCTTGCCGACGACGCCATCGGCTTGGCCGCGGTCCGGAAACTTTCCGGCCTCTTGAAAGACGACGCGCTCGAGTTCAAAAGCTCGGAAAAGGCCGGGCTTAACCTGATTGAACTCCTGGAAGGATATGACCGGGCCATCATTATCGATTCCATCATCACCGGAGAGCATCCACCGGGAGAAATCATCGAACTGACGATGGACCGCCTTCCCCCAAATCTAAGACTCCGCTCACCCCATGACGCTGATTTCAAAAGCGCGGTGGAAATGGCCAGAAGACTCGGGCTTAAAATGCCCTCGGCCATCACCATCCTCGGCATTGAGGTCCTGGACAATTTGACCTTCCAGCCCTGCTTCAGCCCAAAGCTCGCTGCCCGCCTGAACTCGATTATTGACAGACTGGCTCATAAAATCAGCAGCCTGCTCTAGCCGATTCCAGGCTTTGACCGTGCCCGGTCAAAAAGATATAATAAAATCATGAGCCGAAAAACCCGAAGCAAAAGTCTCTGGAGAACGGCCGTTGCCCTGCTTTCCCTGCTCGCAGCCTGCGAGAAAAAGCCGGCCGTGACACCGGACCAGGTCAATGCCGCTTTCGCCAAGGCCAAGGCCGCCTATGACGAACTGATGAAATACAATCCCTCGGAGACCATGACCTACAACTACCGCAACCTCATGACCCAGGCCGAGCAAGCCAGGGCCAAAGGAGACCTGACCCTGGCTGAAAGCCTCGCCAACCAGGCTGCCGACCAGGCGGTCTTTGCTGTTCAGGTCTTGAAGGACCGAATCAGCAAGAGCCGGGAAAAACTCGATAAGGCCAAAGACCAGATTGAGCAGATTTTCCCGGTCAACCGGAACCTCATCCAGAAATACTGGCAGCTGGATTCCCGCTTTCGCAAGCGGGATTACGATAACCTGGAGGCTGATGTCGACGCTTTGCTCGTTGAAATCGAGCGGGAACAAAAATTGAGCATTATGCAGGACCGCTCGCTTCTGGTCTATGCACCCCAGGAATACATCAAGCAATTCGGCAATGTTCGAATTTACAAGGAAGTCACCCCCCAGGGAAAACTCAAAGAGGTGGTGGACACCGTCCCCAACGGGGCCAAGGTCAAAGAGGTCAGAATCATGCTCTTTTCTCCTGAACTCACCTTCTATTATGTCCAGACCGGCTCCGGCACTGAAGGATGGATGGCCGCCAAATATCTGATTGGCGAGGATGTCCAATTCTAATTCCATAGACCGGAACCAGGACCAGGAGCTCTCCGAGCTTTCCGACCAGCAACTCGTTGCCCGCTTTCAAGCCGGCGACAAGGATGTGCTTAGCGAGTTTCTCAAGCGCTACAATTCCCGGATTTACCGCCTGGCTTACGGCATACTCCGCAATCCCCAGGATGCGGAGGAGGTCATTCAGGAAGTGTTCCTCCGTCTGTTCCAGAAACTCGATTCCTTCAAGGGAGAATCCAGCTTCTCTTCCTGGCTTTATCGCGTGGCCATCAATACCACCTATATGAAGTTGCGGGAGAAAAAAGGTGCAGACATGCTCCCGCTCGAGATAGTGGGAAAATTCCTGGACGAGCAGGCCGAAAAGCAGGGAAGCGCGGACTGGATGAGCCGGCCGGACGATGAGCTTCTCACCGAAGAATCGCTCAAGCTCATAAGCGACGCCATCGAGCAACTCCCCGATGATTTCAAAACCGTGCTCATCCTCCGCGATGTCGACTGCTTGAGCACCGAGGAGGTCGGTCAGTTGCTCGGACTTTCCCCTCCCGCGGTCAAAAGCCGGCTGCATCGCGCCAGGCTGTTTTTGCGGAAAAAGCTCGAGGACTTTTACAAACAGTTTTCAGAAGGGGGATAGCGATGGCCCTGACCTGCAAGGAGGTGCTCGTTTATCTCAACGATTACATCGATGGCGAAACGGCTCCGGAGCTTAAGGCGGAAATGGATGCTCATTTCCAGCAATGCCGACTTTGCCGACAGCTTTTGCAAAGTTGCCGCAAGACCATCAGCCTCTTGAGAAAAGCCCATCAACTTAACCCGGATAAAAATATGGTCGAGCGGCTCGCCAAATATCTTAATCAGCATTTGTCCGGAAAAAGCTGACCATGTCCAACCAGAATAAAATCGCCGAACTCCGCAGCCTGCTCCAGGCCAGGATTGACCGCGACCGTCTGCTCGGGGAGCAGCTTGCCGGACTTGAGATTGATGAGGTTCCTTTCTGGGTGGTGGATGTCGAGACCACCGGCGACCGCTCCGACCAGGACCGCATCATTGAGGTCGCGGCTGTCAAGGTGAGGGAAGGGGAGATGCAGAGGATTATCTCAACCCTTGTCAATCCCGGCAGGCCGGTTTCCAATTTCGCTCGCAATCTCACCGGCATCACCAACCAAATGCTGGCTGCGGCGCCCCCTCCCGCTGAAGTCTATCCCTGGCTCTTCTCCCAGCTTAAGAAAGGCGTATTCGTGGCACATCGCGCCAGCTTTGACCGCAGCTTTATTGACCTGGAGGCCAGACTGCTGGGACTCAAGCCGTTGACCATTCCGACAATTTGCACCGTCCGCTTGAGCAGAAGGCTGGTTTTTGACCTGCCCGGATATTCCCTGGACCATATCGCCGCCTATTTTGACCTGGAGTTCGGCATTTCCCCCAGCCCTTCCTCAAGACACCGCGCCTTGGGGGACGCCTGGGTCTGCGCCCGTGCCTTCATCTCCCTCCTCGAACTCGCCAAAAAAGTCGGCTTGAGAACCTTTGGAGAACTCCAGCAGCTGGAAGCAATGCCTGTCCGCAAGGCCAGGAACCTGTGGAGAATATGAACCGCTCCGGCATCATCACCCTCACCACCGACTTCGGACTGAACGACGCTTATGCAGGAGTGGTCAAAGGGGTCATATTAGGAATCTTTCCCAAAGCCAGACTGGTGGACATCACCCATAACATCGCCCCCCAGAACATAATCGAGGCCTGCTACATCCTGCTGACCTCGGTCAGTTTTTTCCCGCCCGGAACCGTGCACCTCGCCGTGGTCGACCCGGGAGTGGGAACCTCGCGAAGGCCCATTCTGGTCAGCAGGCAGGAACAGTTTCTGCTCGGGCCGGACAATGGACTTTTCTCGGACTTCATCGATGAGAGCGCCAAAGTCTATGTTCTTAATCGCCCCGGTTTTTTTCTGAAAAATGTCAGTCAGACCTTCCACGCCCGCGACATCTTCGCCCCGGTCGCGGCCCATCTGGCAAGGGGCGCAGAGCCTTCACAACTGGGCGAGTTGATTACCGACGCCGTCAGGCTCAAGCGGCCGGAGCCTGTAATCGAAAACAACCGGATTCTGGGAACCGTGATTTACATTGACCGTTTTGGAAACATCATTACCAACATCAGGGTCGGACAGGTGAGCGAAAATGCCGTGGTCAGAATCCTGGGCAAGGAAATCCAGGGAATTTCCCAAAGCTACAACCAGCATCAGCCCGGAACACTTCTCGCCATCATCGGCTCCGCAGGATTCCTCGAAATCGCTCTCGCCTGTGACAATGCGGCCTTGAGACTCAAAGCCGGAGTCGGCCAGCCGGTGGAAGTCCGGAATCCCTGAATCGATGACTCCCGCCTAGTCCTTGAAGACCCTGGTTTTAAAAAAGCTGCGCAGCTTCTGATAGGCGCCTTTGCCAATCCACTGGTCAGCGACGGTTACGATTTTTTCAGCGGTTGCCAGCAGGTCGGTTTGCGACGGCCAATTATCCAAAAGCACCTGCCGGTCCACGGATTTGAGAAGACTGTTGATGGTCCAGACCGCCAGAACCAGGTCATCGCTGAAACCCACCGGCCCGAGCATGGCCTCGGGGATAATGTCCAGCGGCGAAATATAATAAGCAACCACCAGGCCTATCTTGAACTTGGCACGCGCCGGAACACGCCGGTCGAGCATCAGCCTGACCAGAAGGTAAAAAAAGTCCGGAGCCAAAAGAAGATATTCTATGTATTGATAGCTTTTCCCTTTTTCCTTCGCCCACGCGCTGGTTTTCTGACGAAGTTCCCGGTAAAAATCCATCCCTTCCATCTCTCCTCCTAGCCGTGCCCGGTACCCATCCGGGAGCGCGGATGCTTCTCGTCATATTCACGCAACAGCCGTTGCCGGTCAAGGTGGGTGTATATCTGGGTGGCGGAAATGTCCGAATGACCGAGCAGAACCTGAACGATGCGCAGGTCAGCCCCTCCCTCCAGAAGATGGGTGGCAAAAGAATGCCGGAAAATATGCGGCGAAATCCTGCCCCTCAACCCGGCCCGGAGCGCCGCCTTTTTGACCATCTTGAAAACCATCTGCCGGCTCAAGGCCCGACCCTGCCGGTTAAGATAAACATAGCTGCTGCTCCCGCTTTTATCCAAGAGCGGACGACTTTGCTTGAGATATTTCTTCAGCCATTCCCTGGCAGATTCGCCCATCGGAACGATTCTCTGCTTCCTGCCCTTGCCGCTTGCAGTGAGGAATCCGGCTGCGAGGTCCAGCTGTTCCAACTTGAGCTGGCAAAGTTCACTTACCCTAAGCCCGCAGGCGTAGAGCAGTTCCAGGATGGAGCGGTCGCGGATGCCGGAGATGCTGTCATCTTTAACGCTCTCAATTATCCTGGCGACTTCCTCCCGGCTCAATACACCGGGCAGTCTTTTCGGCAGTTTCGGGAACTCAACCATCTCCGCGGGATTGTGCTCCGCCAGATTTTCTTCCAGCAGAAATCTATAAAAGCTCCGAATCACCGCCAGGCTGTGAAAAATCGAGCGGGGGCTCAAACCCGAGCGGCTCTGCTCAATAAGATATGAGCGCAACTCCTCGCTCTTGACCTCGGGCCAGCTCTTTTCCCCCAGCCAATTCCGCAGGCGGACCAATTCCCGGGAATAGGATTCCAGGGTGTGGCGGCTGTAGCCTCGTTCCACTCGCAGATGTTCAAGGAAGCGGTCAGCTGACTCCATAACTCGATTTTAAGTCATCGGTCTGGAAAAAACCAGAGCTTGAAATGCGATACGCCTGTTCCCGAATTCAGACCTCGGCGATTTTTTTCAGAGCCTTAAGGTCCGGAATGATGAGCCAGCGCACCTGGGTCAGGAGCAGACGCTTGCGCTTGAACTGGCCCAGGCAAAGGCTCACCGTCTCCCGGCTCGCCGCGATATAATCGGAAAGCTCCTGGTGGGTTATCTTCACCCCAATCATCGTCCCCTTCGGCTCCTTCTTGCCGAACTTGCGAGCCAGAATGGTAAGCGCCAGCGCCAGCCGAGCCTCCACATCCTTGAAGACCATGGACTCCAGACGCTCTCGGTAGTCGATAAGCTGGTTGGACACCATATCCAGAAAAGCTTGCGAAAACCTGGAGTTGGATTCCATAAGCCTGCGTAAGACCTTCAAACTTATCTTGGCCACCTCGGCCTTGCCCAACGGACGGGCCTCCGTGCTGTGCGCTGTGTCCTTGAACAGACTGACCTCCGCCACGATTTCCCCGGGTCCGAAAAATTCCAAAATCAGACGACGCTGGTTGCTGTGATTGCGAATCAGCTTGACCCCGCCCTTGACCACCATATAAACCGCATCATTGGGACTTCCCGCCTGAAAGAGTGTCTCCCCCTCCTTGACCTCAATCCCGGTGGCGTCATCAACCACCGCCTCCAGCTCCTTCTTATTCAGGTTTGTGAAAGGAATGGCTTTCCCCAATCCTTCCCATAATTCTTTCATCTGCCCCTCGGCTCGTCTTGCTTTTATACTGTTAAAACGCTTCCGCTATCCACCCGGCCATAATCATATAAAAATGTGTCCGACATGCAACTGGCCGGCTCCGTTATTTGTTAGTCAAATCACGATTAGCTTGCAATGGTTTTCGGCCTGTAGACGATGTAGCATAATTCTTCAACTCTGTCATCTCTTTGTCAAGTTGCGGAACCAGCAAGGGCCGTTTTTCGAAAATCTGCGGTACCAACTTCAGCCTGACCCGATAAATCCTGCTCACCAGCTCCGGGTCAAGAACCTGCTCCGGGGTTCCCAAGGCGGCAACTTTTCCCCCCTCCAGAAGCAAAATCCGGTCCGCGAAAATTCCGGCAAGGTTCAGGTCGTGGGTCGTGAACAGAACGGAAATGGAACGCGCCTTGCGCAAAGCCGAAAGCAGGCCGAGAAATCTGACCTGATGATGAAGGTCAAGATGAGTGAAAGGCTCATCCGCCAACAGAATTTCCGGCTCCTGGGCCAAGCCTCGGGCAAGTATCACCCTCTGACGCTCTCCCCCGGAAATCTCCTCCATGCCACGCTCGGCCAGTTCCAGGCAGTCGGTCATCAAAAGAGCTTGGCGTGCAATTTCCAGGTCGCGTTTGCCCTCCAGCTGGAACCTGCCCAGGTAGGGAGACCTTCCCATCAGCACCACTTCCAACACTCGGTAAGGAAATTCAATCACACTCGATTGCGGTATCACCGCGATTTTCTGCGCCAGCTCCTTCCGGCTGAAACTTTCCAAAGGACGGGACAGCACCATAACTTGTCCCGAACCGGGCTTGAGCACACGCGACAGTATCCGGAGCAGGGTGCTCTTGCCCGAACCGTTCGGTCCGAGCACGGCCAGAAGCTCGCCCGCCATAAGCGCAAAACTGACCTGCTCCAGAACCGGATGGCCTGGCTCAAAGGCAAAGGACAGTTCCCGCGCTTCCAGGGCCTTATCGCTCATCTGCTAATCCATTCCCGGCTTCGGCGCAAAAGCCAGATGAAAAATGGACCTCCCAGGACCGCGGTTATCACTCCCACCGGCAGCTCCGCCGGCGCAATCAGCGACCGGGCCAGCAAATCGCAAAGCGCAAGAAATATCCCTCCGCAGAGAAAACTCGCGGGCAGAAGCAGCCTGTGGTCCGGCCCGAAGACGAGACGGATGATGTGCGGCACCATCAGCCCGACAAATCCAATCAGGCCGCTCACCGAGACGGCGACCGCGGTTATCAAACTCGCGGCCACGAAAGCCAAAAGTTTGCTCCGCTCGATGTTCACTCCCAGTTGCTCCGCGGATTCCTCGCCCAAAGATATCAGGTTGAAATCCCGCGCCAGGCCCAGCAGAACCAGAACTCCAGGCATATAGTAAAGCGCGACCAGTCCGAGCGTGGAATAACTCTTGGAGCTGACCTGACCCATCATCCAGTAAATCGCGCTGGGCAGATGCCGGCCAGAAATCACGGTCAGCAGGAACATCACCAGCGCGCTGAAAAAAGCGTTCACCACCACTCCGGCCAGAAGCAAAGTGATGACCGGAAGCTTGCCGCGAGTCCGGGCAACCGCCAAAACCAGAAAAATCGAAGCCAGCGCGCCGCCAAAAGCAAAGACCGGCACCGGCGCGAAGCTGAAGGAAGAGGAAACAATCATCCCGACGATGGCCGCAAAGGCTGCTCCGCCGCTCACCCCCAGAATATAGGGGTCGGCCAGGGGATTGCGAATCAAGGCCTGGAAGCTCGCCCCGGAAAGCGACAGGCCCCCTCCGACCAGAACCGCCAGCAAAGCCCGCGGCAGCCGCACCCGCAAGAGAATAATTCCGTCCCTGCTCAACGGCTCGGACCGGACCAGGGCCGAAAACTCGCTGGCCAATTCTTTAAAACCAAGCCTGACAGGCACATTGCCGAAAAAAAGCGTGAGCAAAACGGTGATGGCCAATAACCCGGTGAGCAGTCCCAGGATGGAAAACAACCGCGGACGGGAAAGCGGCGGCATTATTTCCCCTTCCCAAAACATTCAGGGTGGAAAATCCCGGCAAGCTGAACCAGGCTTTGAAAAAGCCGCGGCCCGGGACGGGTCACCAGGTCAGAGTCCAGAACCGCCACCTTCCGGTTCCTCACCGCCGGAATATCCGGCCACTGCGACCAGTATTGCCATGCCTTCTGCTCCGCGTTTGCGTCCTCGCCCATGGCCACATCGATAATCACCTCTGGCGACTTGGCAATCAGCAATTCCAGGGAATAGCGTGGATAGGGTATCCTGGCGTCGTCGGCCAGATTCTTTCCACCAGCCTTCTCGATGAGGTCATGCGCAAAAGTACCGGGACCAGCCAGAATCAATGGCTCGTGCTCGAAAACCAGAACTGCAGGCACCGGTCCGCTGCCCGCAACTGCCTTGGAGACCATCTCCTGCCGGGACTTCAGTTCCTTCACCAGCTCCTGCCCGCGGGACTCCCGGCCGCAAACTCGGCTCACCGCCAGAATGGTGGTCAGAACTTCATCCAATGTCCGGGGCTGAAAGGTGTAAAGCCGGAAATGAAGCTCCCGCAGCTGGTCAAGCAAAGACTGCTCGTTGCCGTCCTCCGTGCCCAGAATGATGTCAGGATTCCGCGAAATCACAGCCTCCAGACTGATGGTCTTCAAACCGCCCAGTCTCGGCTTGCTCTTCGCTTCCGATGGATAGTTGCAATGGTCGGTTACGCCCACCAGGTGGTCGCCCATCCCCAGCATGAAGACAATCTCGGTCAGACTCGGCGCCAGAGAAACGATGCGGGGACGCAAATTCTCCCCGCCCATCTTCCGGCTCTCACGGCAGCAAAGGAGCAGCGCGCCGCCTGCCGCTAAAAGCATGAGCGCGCCGATTATATTTTTGCTTTGCATCAAAAAAATTCCCAACCCCCGGGCCGGGAAGTTGGGACGAGCGCGCCCTCCCAGACCGCGGGGAAAGTGCTTTGTCCAACAGGCCAGGTTTCCTGGCTCGCGGCATAATTCACTCGCCTTCCCGGCCGGCTTCGGCCAGTGGCTTATTGAGTGAACCTTTGCGCCGTCCACAGTGGCGGGTCCGCCCCGGATTTGCACCGGAGTTCCCTTACAGCCTGTCAGCCTTTTTTCAAAGCGCTGGCTTGAGTAAAACACAGACCCGCGTGCCTGTCAAGAGCAGCCAGCTCCTGATTTGCTTCCCGGCTGTTGTTCCCGCGCTTGTCGGCGCAGGGGAAAAATCCGCCGATTCCGGACAAAATTTCGCCGGAATTGCCAATCGCCGAACAATTGTATAAAATATAAACATGGCTTGAAACCGGGAAGGGCGGGAACCCGGCTCTGGCTTGGGTGTGCGTTTCGCCCTTTGCCGGGAATAGGCTAAAATGGCTTAACCGGACAGGGGAGGATGCCAGGTGGCAAAGATAAAACCGCTGAAGGAGAACGAGATATTCAAGCCGCTCAATGACCGCGAGCTGGCTTTAGTCAGCAAGTTTGTGGAGGAAAAAACCTATGCCCCGGGCAGCGCGCTTTTCTACGAGAACATGAAGGGCGAGGCCATGTATATCATTGTCAGCGGCCAGGTGCGTCTGTCCAAGATGCTGGCCGAGGGTGAAGAGCGGACTTTGACGGTGATGGGTCCTGGAGATTATTTCGGCGAGAACGCGCTGCTCGAGGAAGGGCCGAGGACGGTAACGGCCATTGTTTCGCAGGAAGCAGGACTCCTGGTCATCAAGCGCTCCGCCTTCAACAAGCTTCTGGAAGAGGAACCCAAAGCTGCGGTCAAAATCATCATGGGCATGTATCAGGTGCTGTCGCAACGCATTCGCAAGGCTTCTCCCAAGCTGCAACAAATGATTATGGAAGCCGGCCGCTAAGGAGGAATGAGATGCAAAGGGCAGGGTGGGCGTTGGTGCTTTGCGGCATGGCCGCCTGTCAGGAAAAGCAGGCAGCGCCCCCGCCGGCTTCCAGCGGACCGGGATACTGGTTCCATCTGTTCTTCATCGTCCTGCCCCTGCTCGTGGTCATGGTCAAACTGTTCATGGATTTGAGCGCCGTGCGCGAATCGCTCTATGCCCTTGAAAGCCAGTTCCGCAGACTGAACTCCAGGCTGGACGAGTTGGAGGAAAAGCTTAAGCCCCGCCAGACCAAGCCTCGAGACAAAGCCGATTCCAAAAAGGAAGAGTGAAAATGGAAATAATCGGCATCATCATCCTCCTCGGATTGTTCGCCTTGGGAATGGGCTTTGTCTACCTGTTCCTCCAATACATCGAGCTGCTCAAGTCCATAAAAAGCATCACCGAAACTATTTCCGCCCGCCTGCAGAGACTCGAAGAAAAAACTGGAGGGCCGACCGCTTCGGAAAATTCGCTCATCGCCGGCTCTGGAGAAAGCAAACAGGCTTGAAAATGACCAGAGCGTTCGCTTATAAATCAGAAGCAGAAATCCGCCTGCTTTTCCCCTGTCCGGAAGTCGTTCTGGATGGAGGCCATCCGTGACCTTGAGAATGCTCGGACTCTGGCTCTGTAACCAGGCTCCTCATGAAAAAATCCGACTCATGGCCAGGCTGGAAGATGTCCTGCTCGTGGCCATTATTCTCCTGGCTATCGTGGGGATGGTCTGGTTCTGGGCGGCATATACCCGAAGGAAACAAACGGCTGAACACGAGAAGCATCTGCAAAGCTATATTCTCCAGGACCCCAAATGGCGGGAGATTTATTTCCGCAGCCGTAAAGAAAATAAACAGGGAGCTGAAAAATAAATGATGGAAATCCCCGCTGAACTCCTGGCCGAGTTCCCGGAAAGGGACAACCTGGTCTTTTTTGACCATGCCGCGGTCTCGCCCATCAGCAGGCGCGCAAAAAAGCAGATGCTCGAGTTCATGGAAAAAATATCCAGTCCCGCCAAAATCAACATCCCGGAATTCGCCGAGCAGGTGGAAAAGGCAAGGAGCCAATGCGCGGCGCTCATCAATGCTGACCCGGGAAGCGTCTGCTTTGTCCGTTCAACCTCCCACGGCATCTCGCTCGTGGCCTCGGGTCTGAAATGGAGAACCGGGGACAACATCGTGACCTATAACCGAGAGTTCCCGGCCAACATCTATCCCTGGATGAACCTCATCAAGAAAGGCATCGAGTTGCGAATGGTCCGCGAACGCGATGGAAAGATTATGGTCGAGGATATCGAAAAGCTCATCAACTCCCGCACCCGGCTTGTGGCCGTAAGCCTGGTCCAGTTCACCAACGGCTTCCGTATCGACCTTAATGCCCTCGGCCAACTCTGCCGTCAAAAAAATGTCCTGCTCCTGGTCGATGCCATCCAGGGCCTGGGCATAATTCCGTTTAATCTCCAGGAAACCCCGGTGGATTTCCTGGCCGCGGACGGCCACAAATGGCTCTTAAGCCCGGAGGGCCTGGGCATTTTTTACATCAAGCCGGCTCTTTTGAACCAGCTGGATTTGAGCATCATCGGCTGGAACAGCGTGCAGAATCCCCAGGAATATCTGAACTATCGGCTGGAGCTGCGGCCCGACGCCAGGAGGTTCGAGGAAGGAAGCTACAACAACCTTTCCATCATCGGTCTGGGCGCCTCGGTTTCATTGCTTCTTGATGCCGGGGTTGACAAGCTCTTTGCCCGCAGCCTGGAGATAATTTCTCTGCTTGCCGAGGAAATGGGCAAGATGGGCGCAAAAATTCTAAGCCCGATGGAGCCTGAAAACCGGAGCGCCATCTTGAGCGTGGCTCCCGCCAACCAAGACCTAAAGGCCGTGTATCGCAAGCTTCGCGAGCGGGGCGTGGTCTGCTCGGTGCGCGCCGGCGCCCTCCGTTTGAGTCCCCACGGCTACCAGGATATTGCCGATGCCGAAAAATTTCTCGCCGCATGGAAAGAAGCCGCGCTTTAAGCAAAAACAACTCATCCAAATCTACCGACGGCTTCTAAAATATTTCGGACACCGCAACTGGTGGCCGGCCCGGACACCATTTGAGGTCATGCTCGGCGCCATCCTCACCCAGAACACCAGCTGGGCAAATGTCCAGCGAGCCATCCACAATCTCAAACGCGTGAAAGCGCTCAACGCCCAAAAAATCGCCGTCATGGATTTGAAAAAACTCCAGCAGCTGATTCGGCCCAGCGGATATTTCCGACAGAAAGCTGACCGCCTGAAAATTTTCGCCAACTTCTTCCTCGCCCCGCCCATCCGAGGCTCAATCGCACGAATGAAAAAAATTGAACCCGCCCGCATGCGCGAGATGCTGCTCGCGGTCAAGGGCATCGGACCCGAAACCGCGGACTCCATCCTGCTCTACGCCCTCGGTCACCCGGTCTTCGTGGTGGACGCCTACACCAGAAGGATTTTCGCCAGACTGGGAATGGTTCCGCAAAAAATCGACTATGAGCAGTTGCGCAAACTGTTCGAGCAAAACCTGCCCCGCGATTCTGAACTGTTCAACGATTTTCACGCCCAGCTGGTCGCACTTGGGAATCAATACTGCCGGAAAAAACCGCGCTGCTCTTCCTGTCCCCTCGCGGAATTGGAAAAATGCCGAACTGACAGCTAGAGGTTGCTGTCAATGAAACTCTTGAGAACCTCCCTGGGCTGCGCGCCAACCGTCTGCGCCTTGACCTTGCCGTTGGCGAAAAGTATCAGCGTGGGTATGCCCCGAACCCCGTAGCGGGCAGCCAGGTCCGGGTTGTCGTCAACATTCAGCTTGCCGACCTTGAGCCGGCCCTTGTATTCCGAGGCCGCCTGCTCAACAACCGGCCCCATCATCCGACACGGCCCACACCAAACCGCCCAGAAATCTACCAGCACCGGAAGCGTGCTCTTCAAAACCTCCTGCTCAAAATTGCTGTCCTTAAGTTCTACCACCTCTGACATGGGAAAACCTCCTTGATTAATATTTTATCTGGTCAGCTCCCTTTTTACAAACTCGCAGACCGAATCGAGAAGCGGTCAAGCTTGCAGCCGGGACTGGTATATTCTAAAATCTTCCAGGGAGGATGGGTGATGAAAATAACCAGAAAAGAGGTTGAGTATGTGGCGCACCTGGCCAGACTCCAGCTCTCTCCGGAGCAGGCCGAAAGTTTCACCGCCAGACTGGACGAGATTCTGAACTATTTCGAAAAACTCAAGGAGCTGGACACCACCAACATCGAGCCGACCTCCCATTCCATCCCCATGGTCAACGCTTTCCGCGAGGATAAGGTCAGACCATCGCTCGAGATTGAAGAGGCTCTGCAGAACGCCCCGGAAAAAGAGGGCGGCTTTTTCAAAGTGCCCAGAATTATTGAATAGAGGTGAAGGGATGAGGCTGTGCGAGCTGACCCTTGAGCAGCTTTCCAAAATGCTGGAGCGCAAAGAATGTTCATCTTTGGAACTGACCCGCTCGGTTTTTGAGCGTATCCACGAGGTTGAAAATAAAATTCATGCCTATCTCTGGCTGAACGAAGAGATGGCTTTAAGCCAGGCGAAGGAGGCTGACCGGCTGCGCCAGGCCGGGGAAAAGTTGAATCCCCTGCTTGGCATCCCGGTCGCGCTCAAGGACATTTTCTGCACCAGGGGAATTCCTACCACCTGCGCATCGAAAATCCTGGAAAATTTCGTCCCGCCATTTGACGCCACGGTTGTGCTCAAGCTGAAGGAGCGGGGAGTGGTGATTGTGGGCAAGACCAACATGGACGAGTTCGCCATGGGCTCGACCACTGAAGGCTCGGCCTTCGGGCCGACCCATAATCCCTGGGCCTTGGAATATATCCCCGGAGGCTCTTCCGGCGGTTCAGCCGCTGCGCTCTCCGCGGATATGTGCATTGCCAGCCTGGGAACCGACACCGGAGGCTCCATCCGCCAGCCCGCAGCCTGCTGCTCGGTCTGCGGCATCAAACCGACCTACGGAAGAGTCAGCCGCTACGGTGTGATTGCCTACGCCAGCTCCCTTGACCAGGTCGGCCCCTTCGGAAAAACCGTGCGCGACACCGCGATGATGCTCCAGGCCATCGCAGGTTTTGACCCGCTTGACTCAACCTCGGTCCCCCGCGAAGTGCCCGGTTATCTCTCCGCCTGCACCGGCGAGGTCAAAGGCCTGAAGATAGGCCTGCCCAGGGAATACTTCGTGCCGGGAATGGACCAGCAGGTCAAGAGTGCGGTCCAGGCCGCGGCCAAAGAACTTGAAAAAGCCGGTGCGGAACTTTTGGAGGTCAGCCTCCCTCACACCGAATACTGCATCGCAACCTACTACATCATCGCCCCCTCCGAGGCCAGCTCCAACCTCGCTCGCTATGACGGCGTCCGCTACGGACTCCGAGTTCCAGGAAACCCCAACATCCTCTTGAACATGTACAAGGCCACCAGGACCGCAGGCTTCAG
>Ga0272448_1003318_pt1 | contig 19268 bp, 19 predicted proteins | sample YNPCB0191_FD_202220 | JGI IMG/M metagenome (GOLD analysis project Ga0272448, IMG submission 202220) | Hot spring sediment microbial communities from Yellowstone National Park, WY, United States - YNP-CB-019-1 | ecosystem: Environmental > Aquatic > Thermal springs > Hot (42-90C) > Sediment... | reverse complement strand
ACATACCAATTTTTATAATGAGGGAATTCATCACTAAAATATCTTTGATGAAATAATATACCGACATAATTTTTATTTTCTTTTTCCGCTTTATTTAAAAAATCTAATGTTTTTTGTTTTACTTCCTCAAAAGTATAATTCACTTCTGGCCCCAAGAGATTTCCATCCATAATATGAAAAGGAATCTCAACTAAACTATCTATATTGTATTGCTGAGCTAAACTTTCAGATAATACGGTTGTGTCAAACAAATATCCTATTTTTGCCATATTTTTAAAAGTGTTTTGGCTTACTCTTAAATAATGTATTCTAATCCCGAAACTATTTAAACCGCTTATTTTTTTAAAATCTTCGTACTCTTTTTTCATTTCTTCATAATCATCATAACAAATTCCGTGAACCCCAACATCAAAATTGTATTTTTTTATTAAATCTATAGCCCATTTTGCTTGTTTTTTAGAATAGCTTATTCCTTTTCCATTATTTACCGCTACAAAAAAGGTGGGGTTAACATTATTTAGTTTATCGAAATTAAGAAGTTCCTCTAAATTATTCCAGGCATCTTTTTCAAATAGCCCGGTTATTTTTCTAAAAAAAGTTTTTAAAGAAATTTTCTTTTTTATCAATTCTAAAATAGACCAAAAAATATATTTTGGAATAATTAAATCTTTAAAAATATGCTCTCTTACACTTAAGTGGTCTATATCGTGAGAAATTACAATTTTCATAAGTTAAAATAATCCTCTTTTGAAAAATTTTAAAATAATTTCTAAGGGTAATCTTGCTTTATTGATTCTGTAATAAGGGGTCAATTCCCCACCAAAACCCCTGAAATATCTCTCAATCTCAGGAACCATTGAACCCTCAAAATCAAAATTTCTCAATCCTATACTTTTGGCATATTTAATTGCTTCCCATACTGCTAATGCACCAGCTCCACGATGCTTTATTTCCGAATCGTAACCTCCGAGAAGATAATAAGCTGTATTCTTATCATAAACACAAAAAATACCAGCAATGAGATCATTATTTCTTAAAACCACAAAGGCAAAACTATTACTGCTATTGGCAAATTCAAAAAGAATCTTATTTAAATAAGTTTTATTGATTTTTTTATTCTGTCTTGAAAAGGTTTTAAGTGCTAAAGATTTAATTAAATTATAATCGTTGGTTTGTTTTACAATTAAATTATTTTTCATTGCTTTACTTATATCATTTCTTCTTTCTTTTGACATCTCGTTTAGAATATTTTCGATGGGTTTTCCCAAATCTAAAATGTAAGTATATCCCGGAATCACTTTAAATTTTTTCCAAATAAAGGGCTGAGTATCTATTATGGTTTTATTTAAAGAAATTGAAATAATAGAATAGGGCAAGCTATCAATACATTTAGCCATTAAGTCAAGTACCTCTTTCCACCTATCCATAATGGTCACAGGACTTTGTGCTGTTATTTGAAGAACTGGACCAACACAAGGAGTAAAAGGAGGATCTCGATAAATTTTTAAACCAATTTTTTGTTCTTCATACAAGCAGAATCCTCCTATTATTTTTTCATTATCTTCATATATTCCGAAAAGTTTTATCCTGTCTCCAAAGATATTTAACCACTCTAAATTATTAAAAATATTTCCTATTTCATCGGCAATTTTAGAATATTTTATTTTATCTCCCTGAGTTGTAATTTGTTTTACTTGCATACGTTATTTATATCTATTTTCTTTAGCGCCATTTTTAAAGATTCTTTATGGTTTTCTTTATAAAAACCACTGTACAAACTTGCTATTTCTTTTTTCCCTTTTGGTTGCCATTTTAATATAAGATCTACAAATTCTTCTGGTGTATCTACAAACTTTGTGATATCTCGATTAGTTAATAAATTTGAATAGTAATTTTTTGCAAGGCCATTAATATTTATAAGTATATTAGGAACTCCTAAAGCTGGAGCTTCTAATGCGCAAGTCGAGCATAAAGTAGAGTGAAAATCTGCTTCTTTTATTGTTTGATAAACATTTAAGTTTTTTATAATAATGATATTTTCTGGAAAATTTGCATATGAGTAATCTTTGCTTAAATCACGAGGTACAAAAATATACAGAATATCCTTGCTTAACGATGCTGATTTTTTAAGGAATTCTATCAATTTATTTTCTAACAGCGATTGAGAAGAAATTGCCACTATCTTTTTGTATTGTTTTTTGAAGTTGCTAAACATTTTAACAGTTTCTTCTGATGGTTTGTATTTATTTTTAATATAATCGAGATACATATTACCAACAGGTAAAACATTTTCTGGATTTATATAGTTTTGTTGATCTTTAACATAATCACCAAAAGCAAATAAATAATCGGGAAAGAAATGTTTGTCCATTTTAGTAAAAACATTATAGGCAGGGTGTTGCTTACTTATGATGCCATGTTGCAATTCTACTACTTTTATTCCCATTTGTTTTGCAGTATACAAAGCTGCTTGATGTGTCAGACTATAATAACAGTTTATGAATATGGCTTTTGGCTTATATATTTTATAAAACCACCCAAATATTTTTACATAATAAAAAAATCGAGAAATCTTTAAACGGTAATTAACGTCCAAATTATACCTTTTATTTATTTCTTTTAAAAGAAATTCATTATTTATAACATTTTTTTGGGGAATTAATAAAAATAGGTGACAAAGGGTATGAAATAAATCTAACGAAATTATGTTTTCTATCCAAGGGTTGCAATATTTGGAAAGAGACTCATTTTTTGAATCCATCACGATAAGCGTCTTGTCTTTATTACTTAATTCAGAAACAAGAACTTCAGCTATTTTATCTATATACCTACTATCTACTAATCTCCTTTCGAGAGTGTCCGAAAACAATATATACTCGTATTTTTTAAATAAATTTCTAAAACCGAAAAAAAAATTTTTTACCCTCTCAATTTTTGTTCTCAATGATATTTCTTTCTCTTTATCAATATATTTTTCTATAAAAGCGAAATAATATGCCACTCTTAAAAATGGCCACAATTCTATACTATTTACATTTATCGACTTCACATTGTATTTTGTTTCAATTTCCTTAATAAATTCAATTGGACTCATAGAAAATTAGTAAATTTTTTAGAGAATACAATTTTTTTATTATATTTCAAAAACCTCAATTTGCTTCGATTTTAGTACATTATTTATATGGGCTAGCTCAAAGAGTGGTCTTTTAAAAAAATCTCCTATAATCTCTTAAAAAAATCTTATCTTTAAAATTTATTTATTATCTTCTCTAAACTATTACAAATATAATCAATTTCTTTTTCTGTTAAATTATTAGAAAAGGGTAAAGCAATAGTTAAATCGGAAACTTTTTCTGTAATTGGGAAATCTCCTTTTTTGTAGTCAAACATTTTTACATAAAATGGTTCCAAATGAATTGGCGGAAAATAATTTCGACAATTGATCCCCCTATCTTCCAGCTCTTCGATGATTTCATCTCTATCTTCTTTTGTAAATTTTTTACCTTCTAATCTGATTACATAAACAAACCAACTCATTTTTGTTACATAAGGAGCAATGGAAGGAATTCTAATTCCTTTTACATTATTCAACTTTCGATTGTATAATTGGGCTACTTTCTCTCTTTTTTTTAAAATCTCTTCAATTCTTTCCATCTGAACTACTCCTAAAGCGGCACATAATTCTGACATCCGATAATTGTAGCCCAATCTTTTATGATATAACCATTCGTCACCTTCTTCTCTTCCTTGATTTCGCATGCTTTTGCATAAATTTGCTATCTTTTCATCGTTAGTAACAATCATTCCGCCTTCACCAGTTGTTATTGGTTTGTTCGGATAAAAACTAAACACAGCACAATCGCCAAAAGAGCCAACTTTTTTTCTTTTATATTCTGTACCTAAGGCCTCGCAGGCATCTTCTATTACTGCTAATTTATATTTTTTTGCAATTCTCAAAATTTTATCCATATCGCAAGCATAACCGAAAATATGAACGGGTAATATTGCTTTAGTTTTTTTTGTAATTTTTTCTTCAATTTTATTAGGATCTATACATAAAGTGTTTTCATCAATATCAACAAAAACTGGTTTTGCCCCTTCATATAAAATGCAATTTGCCGAAGCAATAAAACTAAAGGGGGTAGTGATAACTTCGTCCCCATCTTTAATCCCCAAACTTTTAATACAAAGATGAAGACCGCTTGTCCCGCTATTGACGGCTATGGCGTATTTAGTTCTGACATATTCAGCAACTTTTTTTTCAAATTCTTTAACCTTTGGACCAATACTTAGAGTGGGTGTAGAAAGTACTTCATTTATCACCTTTACTTCTTTATAAGTAATATCAGGACTAGAAAGAGGAATGCTTTTTAATTCACGCAATAAAACTAAATCTACCACTCTTCCTTTATTATCGATCAGAGGAATTTCTTGTATTCCTTTATCAAGCATTTTCTCTAATAATTTTGCTGCAGGAGTTTTTTCTGAAGCCGTAATTGGATTTCGATTCATTATTGTTTTAATTGAGGTATTAAAATTTTTGCCAACCAATAAAGCTCGCCGAATGTCGCCATCAGTTGCTACCCCTAAAAACTTTTTATTTTTATCCACCACTAAAACAATTCTTATGCCGGTTTTATTAATGCACTCCATTGCCTGTTTAATTGTAGTATTTTCTCTAAGAGTAATGTTATTGATTTTTTTATTCATATTTTTTTAACTCCTTTTTATTCAATTTTTTTATTATTTTTACTGGTACCCCATATGCTAAGGTATTGGGAGGGATGCTTCTATTAACAAAACTATGAGCGCCGATAATAGAGTTTTCTCCTATAGTAATTCCTGGCATTATCGTACAATGGGAACCTATTTTACAATTCTTTTTTAAAACCACTTTACCTTCTTTTTTATCAATTGTTGAAATAGAATAAATGGAGCAATGAGAACCAATTTGAACATTGTCTTCAATCACCACTCCGTTTTTTGCATTAATATAAGTGAAAGCTCCAATATCGACATATTTACCCAACTTTAAATTTTCTTTGCGCCGAACCATCCAATTCCATTTTGTCAATTTCCCTTCTTTAATTTTTGGCTTTTTCCAATTTTTAAATCTCTTTTCCATATATTTAATAAGTCATTTTCTTTTGTAATAATTTTTTATCGAGTTTTATTTTATTTAATATTTTGATAATTCTTATTCCAGTCTTACCATCCCCATAAGGATTTTTACATTTTTTAACTTTCTTTTTGAACTCTTTATCGTAAATCGCTCTTTTAATCGCCTTTTTTATTTCTTCTTTATTATAATTAATATCGATTACATTCTCTGCCCTTTCTCTTCCTTCTTCTCTTTTACCAATATTTACTACTGGCAAATGGAAAGATGGTGCTTCAATAATTCCTGAACTTGAATTTCCAACCATAACACTGGCTACTTTCATTAAACCTAAATATTCTTGGTGTGGAATACTTTTAAAACTTTTAATAAATGGATATTTTTCATATTTTTTAATTACTTTTATCATTTTTCTTCCACCAGCATCGGCATTTGGGTAAATGATAATCGTCTGATAACCCAGTTCCTTTATTGCTTCCATGGTTTCTTTCATTTGCTGACCTGCTTCGTCCAGTTCAGTTGTTACTGGATGTTGAATAACTAATAAAATCAGTTTTGATAAATTTAATCCATATTTTTTTGCTATCTCTTTAGGAGAAATTAATTTTTTATTAAGAATGCTATCCAATCCCGGAGCCCCAACGACAAACACTCGCCAGGGATCTTCTCCCATTTTTATTATTCTTTTGGCTGAATTTTTTGTTGCTACTAAATGGATATGAGACAATTTTGCGATTGCGTGACGAACCGGTTCATCAACTGTTGAGGTTACTTCTCCGCCATGGATATGAAATGTTGGAATTGTTAAATATGCACCCACAATAGCACCTCCTAACATCTCGGCTCTATCCCCAAGCAAAAGAAGAATATCTGGTTTTATTTTTTTTATTTTTTTTACTAAACTAACGATAAATTTCCCTAAAAATTTTGCCATCGATTCTTTATTATCTTCCTCATAAATTGCGTTTATTTTATGAATTTTAAATCTGTCTTTTTTTATCTCATTTATTGTCTTGCCAAACTCTGGCATTAAATGCATTCCAGTGACAATAATTTCTAAATCCAGATTTGGATGTTTTTTAATTTTAAATAAAGTTTCGCGCATTAAACCATAATCAGCCCTACTTCCTGAAATGTATAAAATTTTTCTCATTTTAAATCTTGAAATTTAATTAAAGAATCTTTTTTTATTTCTCTTTTTGTAATTCTACCAATAACTTTATTAATATATTTTGGCTCAATTCCTGTTCCTGGTCTTTTAGTGATCAGCATTTCCTTTCTTATTTTTTCACCTTTAGGAATGTCCGTTTTGGCGACAATGCTTTTTCTAACAATTTTTTTAATTTTTTCTTCACTCTTTGTTGGTTTTTTAATTTCAGAACCCAACGCTTTTTCTACATCACGAATGACTTTGACCATTTCTTTAAACTCCTTTGGTTCTAGTGATGCTTTATGGTCTGGTCCTGGTAAATTTTTATTTAAGGTAAAATGCTTTTCAATTACTTTCGCTCCCATCGCTACTGCCATTATTGGAACTAGAATTCCTAAGGTATGGTCTGAGTAGCCAACCGGTAGATTAAATTCTTTTTTTAATGTTAACATCACTCTCAAATTAACATCTTCTAACGGACAAGGATAACTAGTTGTGCAATGAAGTAAAATTATTTTATTATTTCCTGATTTCTTTATTGTCTCTACTGCTTCTTTCACCTCCTTTAAATTTCCCATCCCAGTTGATAAAATTATCGGTTTTTTCTTTTTAGCAACTTTTTCTAAAAAAGGCAAATTTGTTAGATCTCCTGAGGCAATTTTATAAGCCGGAACTAATGGCTTTAAAAAATCAATAGCATCTTCTGAATGAGGCGTGGAAAGAAAAATTATCTTTTTTCTATCACAATATCTTTTCAATATTTTAAAATCATCAAAGCTTAATTCATATTTTTTTAACATTTTTAATTGGGTTTCTTTCTTACCAGTACTTTTTTTCCAGTAATTAGCCATTTCAGTTTTCCCTGTAACAATATTTTCTGCTTTAAAGGTTTGGAATTTAACAGCGTCAGCGCCTGCGTTTTTTGCCATATTTATTAGCTTCTTGGCCAATTCCAAACTACCATTATGATTCACTCCGGCTTCAGCAATTATGAAACAAGTTTGTCCTTCTCCTATTAATCTTTTACCGATTTTTATCTCCATATTAGTTATAATCTTTTAAAATTTTTAAATCTTACTTTTGTTAACTTTTTTAAATTTTCCTCATATAATTTCTGGGTATTTTTATTTATCTCCAGTAATTCCGGATGTTCTTTAAGCAATTCCAAGGCTTCTTTTAAAGAAATGATTTTACCTTTTTTATATAATCTATTAAAAATTTCTTTTATTAATTCAAAATCTTCAGGATAGTCAATAACCAATCTCACTTCCGGATGTTTTAAATCTTCGTCTTCAACTTTTAAATCTCTAACATCAAATATACCTGGTTCTGTAAAATAACCAGCCCAAACCTCGGTATCTGTTTCATCTTTTATTTGACAAACCTTTCTAAGAGCTTCTATCTTTAATCCGTAAACAAAAGTTCCAATCGGTAATTCAGGAATTCTAATAAAATCAGCATTAGTTCTTTTAAATAATTCAATCGTCTTATCAATATATTCTGGATCACAAAATGTAGCATCACCTAAGACTATTACTGCGAAATCAACGTTAAATTTTTCTGCAGCTTTTAAATAGCGATCTAACACATCGTTTTCGCTTCCTCGAAAATATTCAATCCCGTTTTTCTTTGCTATATCAACCAAAATGGTATCATCTGGATTAGTAGAAGTACATAAAACAATCAAATCAGGCAGCTTGGATAATTTCAGCCTGTCAATCAAATGTTCAATAAGTGTTCTACCTTTTATTGTAAGCAAAGCTTTTTGAGGTAATCTAGTCGATTTTGTTCTTACGCTTATAAAAATTGCGGTTTTCATTTTTTTTATGTTAACTTTTCTTTTAAAATTGATTCGTCTTTTTTAATATCGTATTTTGCTGTCTTTCCAATTAGATATTTAACTTGGTCAGGATAAACTCCGTCATTAGCTCTTTTAAAAGTTATATTTTCTTTTGTTATTTTTTCACCTTTCTTAATGTCTCTTAGCGCCACTATTCTTTTTCTTACCGTCTTTTGATATTCTAATTCTGCTTTTGATAAACCCTTAAAATAAGAACTTCCTAATGCCTTTTCGGCTTCACGGATATAAACAACAAATTTTTTAAATTCAACAGGGTTTAAAGCCGCCACATAATCCAACCCTTTTAAGCTCCTGTTATGTGTTAAATGTTTCTCAATAACTTTTACTCCCAAAGGAATGGCTAGTAAAGGTATAATAGATGCTAATTCCGAATCCGCCTCAATATGATCAGCCAAGCCCACCGGTAATTTAAAAGTTTTTTCCAAAAAGGGGATTAAATTCAAATTAATATCCTCTATTTTTGTAGGATATAGTTGTATTCCGTGAAGTAATATTATTTTCTTTACCCCTTGTCTTTTAATTAGATTAATCGTGTCCTTTATTTCTTGAAGAATAGCGCCGCCAATGCGCAAAATTATAGGTTTTTTCTGTTTTGCCATTTCAATTACAAAATCTTTTTCTGTAAAACAAGAGGCACTCAAAACATACATATCTGGCTTCAACGTCCGACAAAATTCTAAACTTTTCATATCGCCGGGCATGACACAAATAATTAAACCTAGTCTTCTTGCATAAGAAAATAATCTTTTCCAGTCTTTATTTTTAATGTTAATTCTATTCAAGTATTCATACATTGTTTCTTTTTTGGCGCCAGATGTTATTTTTCCATTTGGCCATTTATAATTTTTCACAAAAAGATCAGGTATACTATTGATATGAAAAGAAATAGCATCTGCTCCAGAAGTAGCCGCTCCTTTTATTATTTTTTTTGCCTTAGCAAAAGAACCGTCATGAGACCAAGCCATTTCAGCAATAATAAATGTTGATTTTTTTCTGTCTGTGTTTTTAAATATGCTTTCTAATTTATTTTTCATAGACTTCTGTATGAGACATTACGCAATCACGTATCTTATTAAAATCATCGTAATATTTTGATGAAGGATTATCTAAATTTAAAAAATTAGCTGTTTTTTTTGAAAAAATTAATTTTTTTTCTAAATAAAATGACTTTATTTTTTTAGAGAGCCCACCAGGTAAATAATCTAAAATACTTTTCATTTTAGCTTTTAAAAAATGTTTGTAATCATTGGGGTAATTTTTCTTTAAATAGATACACATAGCATTATAAATTACTTTTTTTGATTCCTCAATACCTAATTGAGAATTTTTACTTAAATGAATTGCTAAGCAATCTCTAAATCTATTATATTTTTCTTCGTAACTGCCATCTTTAATAAAATCGTTAATATTTTTAAAGGTTGCACCAGAATCATTAAAAATTATTTCACGACCGGAATAAAGAATATCTAAACATTTCATTTTGCCGTATATCAAAGTAAGCATAGACAACAGAAGTTCTCCGAATCTCACATCATTTGTAAATTTTAAGCTTTCTTGAAAAATCATTTTAAAAAAATCTGTTCGGTGAACGCCGTAAATGGTTGGGATTGAATAATTTGATAAATACTCCACTAATCTATTTTTGGCATCTGAAAAAATAATCGATTGACTTGGATAAATTGGTTTCCAGTAAAATTCTACTTTTCTTTTAGTTTTTAGATAAAAAGAAAAATACCTGCCATGCACCACTGTAAAATCCGGGTTTTCCTCAAAAAAATCAACAGACTCTTTAATCCCCTTTGGAATAATAAAATCGTCGTCAGCACAAAAAACAGAATACTTCGTTTTCACATAATTTATCACGTCAGCAAACTTATGCCAGGGATTAATATTCGAAGGATATTTATTAATATATAAAATATCTAAGCCCGAGAAAGAGGAAATAATTTCTGCATTATTTTTTTTATTTTCATCTGAGCTGGAATCCGCCAAAATTATTTTAAAATCATTTCCATATTTATTATAATAATCTAAAATTCGATGAAGAAAACGAGGACGATTAAAGGTTGGGATTATAATAGTAACCATTGTCATTTAATTCTTTTTAAAAATCCTTTAGGAGCACAGGTAATTAATAATTTATTTTCGATTTCTTTATCAACAACAAAATTTTTATTATGTTTTAAAAATTCTTTAATAGCTGTAAAAGGATTGTTTCCTTTGTCCCAGGGTCTATTTTTAAAAAATCCTTTCGGGAAATATTCAATTATAGTGTCGAAAACCACCAAATAACTTCCTTTACTAACAAATGGAGAATATAATTCTAATTCTTTCAAAACGTGTTCATGAGTATGCAAAGAATCTAAACAAACCATAACTTTCTTATGTCTTTTTACTATCTTTTTAACTTCTTTTATTACTTTTTCATCTGTTGATGAACCCTCAATCATTTTTATTCTCTTTGCCATTTTATGTTTTTCTATTTCTTTTCTATTATATTCTCTAATATCAATGTCAATGCCTAAAACCTCACCTTTGCCGATTAACTCTAACATCGAAGCATAGAAAATTAAACCACCCCCATGAGCAATACCAGTTTCAATAATTAAATCTGGCTTTACTTTCCAAATAATTTCTTGTAATGCAACAATATCTTGGGGAATTTGAATAATTGGCCGCCCCAACCAATCAAAATTATATTGGTAGTTATATTCTGTAAAATTATTATAAAATTTTAAAGCCAAAAGTTTTAATTTTTTATCTTTTTTTATTTTTTTAATATTGTTTTTTCTTTCATTCTCAAATTGCCGAATTGGATTCATATTTTTACTTAAGTTAAATTACATCTTAAAATTAGGCTTCTCAGACAGGCTTATTTTAATGTAAATTTTTTTTCCTTTATAAATACAATAAGCATATGTTTTATTAGTAAAACTCCGACATCTCAATTGATTAATTAATTCTCTCCCTGTATATTTCTTATTTAAATCAATAAAATCGAGTGTTTTAACATCTTTCGCAAAATGATAAGTGGCAATTTTATTGTTTTGCTGTATCCGTTTAATTTTACCTTGCTTAATCTTTGGCCAAGTGTCAATAAATAATTTTACAATTTCTTTTAATGAACGTTCGTAGAGATCTCCGGCTATATCAGTTGGTTTAATTTTAATCTCTCTTCGGGCAATAATATCTCCACTGTCAATCTTTTCGTCTATATAATGGATACTAACACCATATTTTGAATTATCATAAATAGCCCACACATGCGGATATTTACCACGATTGTAGGGAAGATAACTATTATGCAAATTTATACAACCATAAGGAAATAACTGAATAAATTCTTTCTTTAATATATAACCAAACCACATTGAAAGAGCTAAATCTGGCTGTAAATTCTTTATTTTATTCAGATAAAAAGGGCTTTTTAATTGATCGGCATAAAAAATATTTTTTACCTTAGCCGTCTTCTTTATTTCTTCTGAGAGTTTAGCGTTATTTTTAGGATGGACTACTAATCCAACAATATTTTCTTTTTGTTTTTTTAAATATTTAGTAATTTCCAAACCAACTTTATCATTTGCCAGTAGAACAATTTTAGGATGTTTTGGTAGCGAATTCATATCTAAATTTTATTTTTTTAAGATTTTAATTAAACAATCGCAAATATATTCAACCAGGTTTTTAGTAATATTCAATCCGCAAGGTAAATTTATAAATAGGCAAAAACGCTTCCGCCTGATTTAGTTGATGGTTTAATAATACATGGATAAGGAAAATTTTTTAACAACGTTGGGTTGTCAATCAATTTTGTCTTTGGTGCAGGAATACCTTTCTTTTCTAAATATTTAAATGTTTTTATTTTATCAGTACAAAGTTCAATTACCTTGGCTGAATTCATTGCTAAAGGAATGCCATTTTTTTGAAATATTTTTCTATTTTGATTTAACAAAAATAAAGGTTCTTCTCCTCCCGGTATAATTGCATCAATTTTTTCTTTCTTACAGATTTTCAGAAGGTCTTGAATATATTTGTCTCGATTTACAACATAGGTTTTTGCAAAACCCTTTTGATACAAGCCGTAAGCATAGGAAGAAATATCTGCTCCGAAAATATTATATTTACCAGCCAATTTTAAACTTTTAAAAATTTCTGTTCCTAAAGAGGCTCCGCCAATTCCAGCAATTAAGATATTTCTTTTTTTATTTCTAACTTTCATATTTAAATGCTATTAATTTAAGCTGGCGCAGTTGTAAGTATTCTTCTTTTTCTCTGATCAGGAATATTACATTCTCGACAGGGATAGAGATATTTCCTTAAACCTTTAAGATTCATCTCTCGATAATATCTAAATATTTCATTATTAAAAATTGCGATGGGGTCTTCTAAAAGTACATTACCTAATTCTTTTTTTTCCAGCTATCTCTCCGCAACATAAAGTCACTTCTCCATCAAAATCAATTATCATTCTTTCATTAAGATCCAAACATGGAATGCTCCAATCGATATTTTTTTCTTTGCATCTTGTGCCTCCCCAATCATGAACATCGAAAGCAATAATATCATCTCTTTTTGTTCTATCAATATATTTTTCCCAATACTTTATATATTTTGGCCACTGCTTATAATTGAGTTTTTGTCTAATCATTCTTATTAAAAACCTGGTTTTATAATTTCCCTTATTTCTTTTTTCTATACAAGATTGAACGTTTTTTACTACTCTCTCAAAATTGGTATTTATTCGGATTGATTCGTGAGTTTTTTTATCAGTACCATCAATACTGCAAATAATCGTATCAATACCTGCTTCTAATAAACCCATTTGTTTTTTTTCATCTAATAAATCAGCATTAGTGGCAATAGCAACATTTTTAAAATTGTGTTTTTTTAGGTACTTTATTTTCCAAAACAAACCTTTATCTAATAGTGGTTCCCCTAACTCCCATAAACTAACATATTTAATTTGAGAAACATAAGGTAAAAATTTATTGATTATCTTTTTAAAATTTTCTTCAGACATTCTCCCCGCTTTAATTGGTAATTCACTTTTTGCATAGTTAAGTGGGCACATTCTACATTTAGCATTACAACCGCGGACTACCTCTATTTGTATATGAGAAGGAATTAATATTTTTTTCATAATTTTAATTAATTAATATCTTTTTTAGACAGTTACAAATATATTCAACTTGTTTTTCAGTAATATTTAAACCGCAAGGTAAATTTATGGCTCTTGAAGAAATGTCAAAAGAAACTGGGGTATCGGCTTTACAATTTATTGCTGGTAAAGAAGAAAGTGGATAGAAAAATGGTCTGGCTTGAATATTCCAATTTTTCAATTCGTTTAACATTTTCTCTTTGCTTATTTTATACTTTTTATCCCAAACAATTGTTACCATCCAATAGGTATTTTTAGTATGAGGGCGCTCTATATTTAATTGAATTCCAGGAATCTTTGAAAGTCGGTCTTTGTACCAAGAAAATATCTGACGCTTCTTTTCAATTAACTCATTTATTCTTTCCAATTGAGCCAAACCGCAGGCGGCCTGAAAATTAGACATTTTATATTTATAACCAATCTCTAAATTCCAAAAAATTTTTTTCTTGTCTTTGCAATGGTCGTTATAATATTTAGCTTTTTCTATAATTTTTTTATTCTCAGTCAATAACATTCCTCCTTCTCCTGTAACCATTGTTTTTGAACCATGAAAACTAAAAACAGAAACATCACCAAAAGAGCCGGCTTTTTTCCCATAATATTCTGAACCTACTGCCTCAGCTGCATCTTCTATAATTTTAAGATTATATTTTTTGGCAATTTTTAAAATCGGCTTCATATCGGCGACATGTCCATATAAATCAACCACTAAAATTGCTTTTGTCTTTTTAGTTATTTTTTTCTCTATATCTTTTGGATCGATACACCAGGTATCAGGTTCTATATCAGCAAAAATTGGTTTTATCCCCATCCAATATAAAGGTTCAACTGTAGCAATCCAGGTAATATTTGGAACAATGACCTCATCTCCTTTTTTCAAACCCAATGCTAAAAAACTTAAATGAAGAGCCCCGGTACAAGAAGACGTAGCCAAAGCATACTTCCTGCCAACATACTCAGCGAATTTCTTTTCAAATAAATTTATATATTTTTGATAATTTTCATTCCAGCCGTCTCTGACGGCTTGAGTAACATATTTTACTTCTTTTTCAGTAATCCAAGGCCCGGTAACTGGAATTAATTTTTTAATTTTTTTAATCATATTTTAAATAATGGCCAGTTTTTGTCTTTTTCTGAAATGATTGTTGGTTTTAATGGCCATTTAATGTTAAAAAATGGATCATTCCAACGAACGCCACCTTCATATTTTGGGAAATAAAATTCGGACACAAAATACAAAATTTCGCAATTGTCAGTTAGGGTTTGAAATCCATGAGCAAAGCCCTTTGGTATTAAAAACATTTTTTTATTTTCTTCGCTTAATTCTACACTAAACCACTTGCCAAAAGTTGGTGAGTTTTTTCTTAAATCGAGCGCCACATCGAAAATTTTTCCTTTTAAGCAAACTACAATTTTATCTTCTGATTTAGGTGGTTTTTGAAAATGCAATCCTCTTATTGTACCTCTTTTTTTAGTCAAAGATCTATTTATCTGGACTATCTTAAAATCAAATCCAATTTTTTTAAATTCATTTTTACAAAAAATCCTGGCAAAATATCCCCTCTCGTCAATCTTTAATTCTGGTTCAATAATATATAAACCTTTAATTTTTGTTTTTTTAAATATCATATTATTTTTATTTCCGGAATTGGAATAATAAATTTTCCACCAGCATTATGATAATCTTTCAATTGTTCTATAACTTCATCAGCGATATTCCAACACAAAACTAAAAGATAATCTGGTTTTTCTTGATAGATTTTTTCCGGTGGATAAACTAATAAATGAGTTCCTGGTGTGTATAATCCTTGTTTTGCTTCTGATTTATCTACGATAAAATCTAAATAATTTTTTCCTATTCCAAAATAATTCAATAAAACATTCCCCTTGGCTGGTGCGCTATAAGCAGCAATTTTCTTTCCCTGATTTTTAAGTGTTTTAAGTAAGTTTAATAAATCCTCCTTTAATTTAAGAACATTTTCATTAAGTTTTTGATAAGTTTCTAATTTATCAAACCCTTCTCTAATTTCCCAATCAACAAGTTCTTTAACATTTTTGCTTATTTTAAAATTGCCGGGATGAGAAACAAAAATCCGCAAAGAACCTCCTTGCATCGGTGTCATTTCTACATCATAAATTTCCAAATTTGCTTTCTGGAATAAGTTTCTCAAAGCCAACAATGAATAATAGAGAACATGTTCATGATAAATAGTATCAAACTTTTTTTCCATTAACCCTTTAAGGTAAGGAAATTCAAAAACTGCTGTTCCTTTTGGTTTTAAAACTTCTTTTACACCTTTAACAAAATCTACAATCTCTGGTACATGCGCTAAAACATTAGCGCCAAAAACTAAATCAGCTAATATTCCTTCTTCTTTTAACTTTTTAGCAAAAGTAAAATTGAAAAACTCAGGAATAGTTTTGATGCCTTTTTCGTTAGCCACTTTGGCAATATTTTCAGCCGGATCAACTCCTAAAATCTGAATTCCCAATTCTTTAAAATATTGTAATTGTGCTCCATCGTTACTGGCAATTTCTAAAACTAAACTCTGAAAATTAAGGTTTAATCTTTTTGTAAGGTAATTTGCAGTTTTTTTACAATGTTCTAAAAAAGATTTTGAGGTGGAAGAAAAATAAATGTAATTTTTAAATAGTTTTTCTGGAGATACGGTATTAATAAGCTGTACTAAATAACAATTAGAGCAAAAGCCAACGCTCAAATCATATTTTTCTTCAAAAGGAATTTCTTCTTTTTTTAAAAAGGCATTGACTAAAGGCATCTTCCCCAATGTAAAAAATTCTGTTATTGAAGAATTACAAGTTCGACAATTCATATTTTATTTATCGTTTTGTTTAATAAGCCTTAAATTTTTATCCATTATTCCTAACGTAATCATCTTTTGGTATCTTTTTAAAGTAAAATATTTATCAGATTCGAAATCATTTTTATTGAAATTAACTTCCTGAAATGTTTTATAAATTTCTTTAATGCCGTCTAAAACTGTAAATTTAGGTTTAAAACCTAAAGAATAAATTTTTGAAAAATCCACCTTATAAGATCTCCTATCAGAAGGGACTTCATTTTTTATTTTAATTCTACTATTTTGGATTACTGATTGAACCATTTTAGCAATGGTTTTAATCTGAACATTATTGTCTTTATGTCCAACATTAAATGCTTGATTGTGAATTAATTCTCGAGGAGCCTCTAAAAGCAAACAAAAAGCATCAGCTACGTCTTGAATATGAATCAATGGACGCCAAGGAGTACCATCGCTTAAAATAGTTATTACTCCAAAAAGATAGCCATAAGCTACTAAATTTTGAACTACTAAATCTAATCTCATCCTGGGAGAGACACCAAAAACTGTAGCTTGCCGTAAAAATATTGGGCTGAACTCATCATCGGCTAATTGAGAAATTTCTTTCTCCGCTAATATTTTTGATTCAGCATAAGGAGTCTGAGGATTAAGGTCTGCTTCCTCGGTGACAAATTCTTGTTTTGAAATCCCATACATACTACAAGAAGAAGCAAATAGAAATCTTTTTACTCCTTCAATTTTCGCTAATTTTGCTAAATTAACTGAAGCCTTATAGTTAATTTCAATAGTTACTTCAGGATTTAAATTTCCAAGCGGATCATTACATAAAGCTGCTAAATGAATTACAGAATCAATTCCTTTTAAATCTTGTCTTTTGATATCTCTAATGTCTTTGTAAATTTGATGGTGGGGTTTTATTTTTTTAGGAATAAACTGAATATCTTTAAAGATGCACAAATCTAAACCAGTAACCTCATAACCTCTCTTTATCAATGTCTCAGTTAAGACACAACCTATATATCCTTCATTACCTGTAACTAAAACTTTTTTTATTTTCTCCATAATTCTTAAAATTAATTATAAAATAATTATTTCTTTTTCTCCCAAACCGCCCAAGGCCTACTTTCTTGCCATAATTTATTTAATTCTTCCATTTCTCTATAAGTATCCATTCCCTTCCAGAATCCGTCGTGTTTGTAAACAGAAAGTTGGCCCTCTTTTGCCATTTTTATTAAACCATTTTCCATTGGACCCTCATCAAAATAATTAAATGCTTCTTTATTAAAAACCATAAACCCAACACTAGCATAATCATACATTAAAGGTTTTTGTTCAAAATTAATAACCAAATTTCTTTTTTCATCTATTTTTATTAAACCATATTTTGAATAAGGATGAGCGCCGGTAATTGTACCAATAGTTCTTTGTTGGCGATGAAATTTAACTAAGTCCTCTATATTAATATCTCCCACCCCGTCTCCATAAGTTACCATAAATTCATCTTCGGTTATATATTTCTTTACCCTTAATATCCGACCACCGGTCTCGGTTTGTAAACCTGTTTCAGCGAAAGTAATTTTGAAATCGTCAGATTCGTTATTGTGATAATTGATTTTATTTTGCAAAACATCCAAGGTAAAATCGCTCGAAAAGGCTCTTTGATTTAAAAAATAATCTTTAATCATTTCTCCTTTATAACCTAAAGCTAAAACAAATTCGCGATAACCAAAATGAGCATAAATTTTCATAATGTGCCATAAAATAGGTTTGCCACCAATTAAAACCATCGGTTTAGGCTTAAATTCAGTTTCCTCTTTTATTCTTGTTCCCATTCCTCCGCAAAGAATTATTGTTTTCATATTTTTATAAGTTTTAATTAACCTATTATTTTTTTATTTTTTCTATAAAATTCTTTTATTTTTTTAACAATCCAATTTTGTTCCCTTATTTTGAGTTCAGGATACATTGGTAAACTCAAAACTTCTTTTGATGCTTTTTCGGATTCAGTGAAGTCGCCTTTTTTATATCCAAGACATTTAAAAGCCGGTTGTAAATGCAGAGGTATTGGATAATAAATCATTGTAGGGATTCCGTTTTTCTCTAAATATTTTTTGAGCTTGTCTCGATTTTTGGTTCTGATAGTGTATTGATGAAAGGTATGAGTTCTGTCTAGTAATATTTCTGGAACTTGAATGTCGCCAATTCCCTGTAAAAATTGATTGTAATAATTTGCAATCTCTTGTCTTTTTTTAATCCATTTTTTCAAATATTTCAACTTGACTCTTAAAATTGCTGCCTGAATGGCATCTAATCTTGAATTTGTTCCTAAAATTAAATTTAAATATTTTTCCTTTGGCGAAGAACCATGATTTCTTAAAAGACAAATTTTTTCTGCCAATTTTTTATTGTTAGTTACAACCATTCCCCCATCACCGAAAGCTCCTAAATTTTTCGAAGGAAAAAAACTAAAACATCCAACATCCCCTATTGCACCCGCCATTCGCCATTTTATTTTTAATTTGGATTTTGAAATTTGGGATTTGTTTGAAAATTGGAAATTGGAAATTGGAAATTTTATCTTTGCTCCAATTGCTTGTGCTGCATCTTCGACAACGAACAATTTATATTTTTTTGCAATTCTCATTATCTCATCCATATCTGCCATTTGACCGAAAAGATGAACGAGAATTATGGCTTTTGTCTTTTTGGTAATTGCTTTTTCAATTTTTGAAGGATCAATGTTAAAAGTTTGAGGATTAATATCAACAAAAACTGGTTTTGCCCCTAAATTTGCAATAACTTCAGCAGTGGCAATGAAAGTAAAAGGGGTTGTTATTACTTCATCTCCAGACCCAATTCCTAATGCTTTTAAAGATAAAAATAGAGCATCGGTGCCAGAATTAACTGAAATAGCATACTTTACACCACAAAATCTTGCAAATTCTTTTTCAAAATTTTCCACTTCTTGTCCTCCAATAAACTGTCCACTTTCTAAAACTCTCTTTATAGCCCTATCAATTTCTTTTTTTACCGATCTATATTGAGCTTTTAAATCTAAAAATTGCATAAATCAATGATACTTTTTTAATTCTTTTGTGCTATGACTGTCTGAGCCATAAACAAATTTAATTTTATTTCTTTTTAAAATTTTTAAAAAT
>Ga0272448_1003315_pt1 | contig 19274 bp, 18 predicted proteins | sample YNPCB0191_FD_202220 | JGI IMG/M metagenome (GOLD analysis project Ga0272448, IMG submission 202220) | Hot spring sediment microbial communities from Yellowstone National Park, WY, United States - YNP-CB-019-1 | ecosystem: Environmental > Aquatic > Thermal springs > Hot (42-90C) > Sediment... | reverse complement strand
TGGATACTTGGCATGCCCCGCCAAGAAGTTCTTGAAGGCCTCTCCCAGCTGGATGATGGCCATCTGTGGCGCGTTCTTGCTGCCTTTGAGCATCCACGGGAAATGCTTGCCTTTCATGGCGTTGAACTGACGGCGCAAAGAGCACCGCGAGGGCTTGTGTAGACAGGCGTCGGCATCCCATGGCCTTATATGGCCTCTGCCACTGGGCCAGCGACCAGTTGTAGGCAAACCACGCGGTCCTCGCCGTTTTGGCAAAGTAGGTGGCCTGCTTATGGTTTGGGTCAAGCGCGATTTTGTGGGCAACGATCATAGCTAGGATTCCTCCATGGTTTTTTTCTACGCCAGTAAGCAGCTTCTGGGTCTTCCTGAGCGGCTGTACTTCAGCCGGGCGCTGAACACAAAGATGCTCTCCAGCACCACCTTGGCCAAATCTTCCTCGAAGGTCGTCTCCTCATCCTGGGTGAGGATCACAACCTCGACACCCTTGGCCTCGCAAATAACAAACTCCAGTTCCGCGCCAAAGTCCTTCAGCTGGTCTTTGTGGGGAATGACCAAGCGGCCGACCTGCCTGTTGATGATCACATCCAGCAGCCGCTTTAAGCCTTTCTTGTGGTAGTTCTTCCTAGAGCCCAGGTCGGCAATGACTTCGAACATACAACCTTGTCGGGCGCAGTAGAGTGCAAGAAGCTGCTTTTGCAGCTCCAGCTCATCTTTCTACTCGATGCTGAACACACTGACGTAGGCGATGGTGCGAGGTGCTGCCTCCGGCGCGTAAAATTGATCTAACCGAAGTTGCGCAAGGGCGTAGCGACACTGTCTCCCCCAGCTGTGCGTTCATCAGAACAAACTTGCCCTCGCGCTCGCATCACCGCAGCACTTGAGGCGCAACCTCCAGGAACTCGGCGGCCTCTTGAATGCTGACAAGCTTGCAAGACATGCTCAAAATATATATCTTTGCCTAAGAAAGTGCGACTTAAATTGAAACTGTTCAAGCACCTAGTCAATAAGAACAAATAAAATCCTATTCACTTACATCGATATTTAAGAGAGAGTAGGTTGATTGAGCATAAGAAAGAAGAAGAAACAAGAAAGAAAAAAAGTAGAGAAAAGTGCCAACACAAGGGATAGCTTTAGACTGAAAAGGGGCTTTGACTTATCGGCTAAGAACTTGTTAATTTAGACGTAATAATGCCCACAGGAGCAACCGTTGAAATATGTGCTGAAGTCTTGATAAAAGAGGCAGAGCTAAGGAAATAGCAGTTTTGACCCTCTCGCTAGAAACTAAGAAGGAGCTTGAAAAACTGTGATCAACAAAGACAAACCACAAATTCCGTCGGGAGACAAAGTGCTTGATATACCAGAAGGGCTATGGACAAAGTGCCCTTCTTGTTCCCGTTTCCTTTATAATAAGGAACTTCAGTTGAACCAATCAGTCTGTCAGTATTGTCAGCATCATTTTCCTCTTCAAGCCATGGAACGTATCTCCTTCCTTGCTGATCCACAAAGCTTTGTTGAATATGATCACAATCTCCTTTCTGTTGATGTCCTTGGATTCAGCGGTGAAAAAAGCTACGAAGAAAGACTCCGTTACTATCAGGAAAAAACGGGTCTTAACGAAGCGGTGGTTTGCGGAAAGTGCACCATCGGCTCTATTCCAGTTTTTATAAGTGTGATGGATTTTAACTTCCTTGGTGGAAGTATGGGCAGTGTGGTAGGGGAAAAAATAACCCGAACGATTGAAAGATCCCTGTCAGAAAGAATACCTCTTATTATCATATCCGCATCAGGTGGGGCCCGAATGTATGAGGGAATGATAAGCCTTATGCAGATGGCTAAGACCTCTGCGGCTCTTCAAAGGCTTTCTCAGGCGGGCATTCCCTACATCTCCATATTGACCAATCCTACAATGGCCGGAGTTACTGCTAGTTTCGCTTCCCTAGGAGATATTATTATTGCTGAACCCAAAGCAATGATCGGTTTTGCAGGCAGTAGAGTGATCAAAGAGACAACGCAGCAGGAGCTGCCGCAGGGTTTTCAAACATCTGAATTCCTGTTGGAAAAAGGCCTCATCGATAAAATAATCCACAGAAAAGATCTTAGATCTTCTCTAAAAGAGCTGCTTTATTTTTTGGTCTGATTGCCATGGTTCCTTTTCAAAAGAAGAAGATATTATTAAATGGACTAGACTACTGAACCTGGTGCAATCCATAGCAAACTTCTTCGCTCATAATGGAAAAGGAACATAAATTTCATTCTTTCCAAGAATTGTTCTTTTGAAGCTTATTTTTCATTTTTCTCAAAAGAAAGTTTCTTGAAATTTTTAATTATCAGTGTTTCTTTGATTGAAAGTGAAATTTTCGTTTCATCAAAGAGTAAGGGAGATTCTTCTATACATTGTCTATTTCTGAAAAATACTCTCCGCTTTTCCATTCCGCTTTTTCCATGTTGTCAAAGCGATGAAAATTTTTTTTGGCTAAAAAATCTAAACATGTAAAAAAGATATTAAAGAAAGAGGCTTAGAAAAGATCGTGGGATGAAAAATATTTTGTTTGTTTGTACTGGTAATATTTGCAGAAGCCCAATGGCTAAAGGCCTTTTTGAATCTTTGATCCGTGGAAATAAGGACATTCAAGTGGATTCCGCAGGCATAGGAGCCATTAGCGGACTGCCGCCAAGTGCTCATGCTATAGAGGTCATGGCCGAAATAGGCATCGACATTTCTCATATTCGAAGTAAGCCAGTCAACTCAGAATTAATTAGAAAGGCAGATTTTATTTTCTGCATGAGCTATTCTCATCTAGACTCTCTACTACTTCTCTATCCAGAGGCTGGGGAAAAAACATTTCTTCTTTTGGAATTTGCAAACGATCTCCCCATAATGGCCAGGGAAATTCCTGATCCTATAGGTGGTTCCATTGAACTATATAAACTCTGTCGGGACCAAATGAGGCAGGTTATGCCAAAAATTCTGTCTTTTGTTTTGAGCGAAGCTTCTTCCTCCAATGCCTCTGGTTCCGCCACCGAAACCAAAGATAAAAGCAGGCTTCGTGTCCTTCTCGGCTCCAATTTTTATGGGGTTGAACTCAAAAATGCTGCCAAGGAAATTCTTGAAAAGTGGCAGATCCCCTTTGAAGAGATTGTCCCTACTGATCCTCTCGACATAGTAGAAATGGTTGAGAGGATAGCTGTGGAGCTCTTAGAAGGAAACTTTGATACCAGCATTCTTTTTTCAAAAAATGGAATTGATGTAGAGATTGCAGCCAACAAATTTCCTCAGCTCCGAGCTGTCCGAGCCACTGCCCTTTCGGATATTCTGGTGGCAAAAAAAGAATTAAATTGTAACGTATTGTGTCTGGGAAGTCAGTATGTCAAAATAGCCGATCTTCCCCAAATTTTAAAAACTTGGATAGATGGCTTTATTGAAAAGCCAGCTAACCATGAACGTTATGAACCTTTAGAATCTTCCCTACAACAGCCTATGCATAGTCAACATCCCCATTTCGAATCAGCCTTAGCTCAAAATGATCCAAAAATTTACTTCCTTATAAAAAAGGAAGCACAAAGACAAAAGCAAAACCTCGAACTCATTGCTTCTGAAAACTTTACAAGTCCTGCCGTCATGGAAGCTCAAGGCAGCTGCCTCACGAACAAGTATGCCGAAGGCTATCCAGGAAGAAGATGGTATGGCGGCTGTGAAAATGTTGATGAAATTGAATCCCTTGCTATAGAAAGAGCTAAGGAGCTTTTCAAAGCCGAATACGTCAATGTTCAGCCCCATTCAGGGTCTCAAGCAAACATGGCTGTCTATTTTGCTATGCTTAAACCCTTTGATACCATCATGAGCATGGATCTTAGCCACGGTGGACATTTGACACATGGGTTTAAGATGAATTTTTCAGGGAAATTTTTCCACGTTTTCCATTACGGTGTTAGTCCAAAAGATGAAAGAATCGATTATGATAGCCTGGAAGCTGCCGTTAGAGAACACAAGCCAAAGATGCTCATCGCTGGAGCTTCCGCTTATCCGGTGATAATAGATTTTCTAAGGCTTAAAAGTATTGCAGACAGCGTTGGAGCTTACCTCATGGTTGATATGGCGCATATAGCAGGGCTTGTGGCCACTGGACTACATCCTTCCCCGATACCTTATGCAGACTTTGTCACTACGACCACGCATAAAACTTTGCGAGGGCCACGAGGTGGAGTTATCTTTGCCAAAGCCCAGTATGGGAAAGAAATTGACAGCCAAGTCTTTCCAGGTATTCAAGGTGGTCCTTTAGTTCATGTGATCGCTGCAAAAGCCGTTTGCTTTCATGAAGCTTTGCAAGAGTCTTTTATCGAATATCAAAAACAGGTGATCAAAAATGCAAAAGCCTTAGCCGAGGGGTTGAAAAAAAATGGATACCGGCTTGTCTCTGGCGGAACAGAAAACCATCTTATTCTTGTAGATCTTAGACCTGTTGGTATCACTGGAAAAGAGGCTCAGGATATTCTAGATTCCGTCGGGATTACAGTGAACAAAAACACAATTCCTTTTGATACGGTTCCTCCCTACCAGGGAGGAGGGATCCGCATAGGTTCGCCCGCGGTCACTACACGTGGAATGAAGGAAAATGAGATGTTTGATATTGCTGAATGGATTCATCAGGCGCTAACGTATAGAAAAGATCCTAAGAGGCTAGAAAAAATAAGACAATCGGTCTTAGAACTAACCAGTAGGTTCCCATTGCCATTTGATAAATAACATTTTTTTTCCAATGCATTCCTCTTGAGTTGACATCTTAATAACAAGTTTTGTTTAATGTATGCCAAATTTAACCCGAAAATAGGTTTTCACATGCATAAATTGAAAAATTATTCGAAATGTTATGGTTATATTTCAAACTGGAAAAAACTCTTCTTTCCCTTCCTATTGTTTTCTTTTTTAATCGGCTGCAACCCTTCTCCTAAAAGCGGAGATGCAAACCCCGATAAAAAAAAGGAAGAAGCCACCGCCTCACAAGAATCCTCTTCTCAGGAGCCAGCACTGCCTTCTCCAGAGTTTTCTGCACCAAAGCAGAAGGAAGAAAGTAGTCCAGCAGCTTCTTCTAAGCCTGGAGAACAAGAACAAACAAAAGCTCCTGCTCCCGAACAGGCTATACAGCAGGAAGTAAAAAAAGAGGCAGACGCTGTTGAAAAAGAAGCAAAACAGAAAGCTGAAAGTCTAGAAAATAATCTAGAACAACAAGCTCAGCCTCAGGCTCCAGCCAGTCAGCCTCAAACTCCAGCTTCTGAAAAAGAGCCATAAAGGTAGAGGAGAGAAGAATTGAAAAAACGAGTTCTTTAGACTCCCTCATTCTTTTAACGGAGTCTTGGATTGTCCTTATAGCTACTATTTTTTTTATTTGTATTTTGTTCTTTTACACGAAGAGAAAGTTCGATTACTATTTATTTACCAAGGACAGTAAAGATACAGGCAGGCTAACCCCGCCAGGTCCGAAAGGAAGCAACGGTAACTTGACCTTATCTGTTACTGTCCTTGGCCTTTTGGATGCATGTACCAAGTTTTTAGTAGAAAATACCGGCCTAAAGTTTTTTCAGAAGTCGTTGGCCAGGATCATGTGGTTAGGACATTGAAAAATGCGATTCGACTACAACGAGTCGCTCATGCTTATCTTTTTTCTGGGCCGAGAGGCACTGGGAAAACCACCCTTGCAAGAATCCTTGCTAAATCACTGAATTGTACAGATGGACCAAACGCTGATTTCGATCCCAATGACCCGATTTGCCTCGACATTGATGCGGGTAGATCCTTTGATTGCATTGAAATTGATGGGGCTTCCAATAACGGGGTTGAGCAGGTAAGAGATCTGCGGGAAGCGGCTAAAACACTGCCTGTTCAATCACGCTATAAAATATATATCATAGACGAAGTGCATATGCTGACTCAAGCGGCCTTCAATGCCCTTTTAAAGATTCTAGAAGAGCCACCACAGCATGTAAAATTTATTTTCGCAACAACCGAACCCCATAAAATCCCCACAACGGTTATTTCTCGATGCCAGCGCTTTCATTTTAAACGTATTCCCCGAAAGCTTATAGCCGATCATCTCCAAAAAATCTGTTCCTATGAACATATCGATGCCGATCGCAAAGCTCTTGAAATCATTGCTGATATCAGCGAAGGAGCACTACGCGATGCAGAAGTCGCTTTAGATCAGCTTATAAGTTTTTATGGAGAACGAATTGACCTCGCTTCTGTTCAGGAAATGTTTGGCATCGTTGGATTGGAGCCATTGTGTGGAATACTTAGGGATATAGCTAGTGGGCAGTCTCTAGAAGCATTGAAAAAAGTGCATATGCTTTTGGAATCTGGCAAAGATCCAATATTGTTGGCTCGTGAATTCCGTAATCTTTTACATCACGTCGCTCTTTTTAAGGCTTCGATTACGACTCTTAAAGGCCAGCTTGACGCTGAGGAGTTAGAATTGATTAGAGAAGCATCAAACCATCTTTCTCTTTCCTTGGTAATCGATCTTCTTGAAGCGATGGACAGTTGGGAAAACAAGCTGCGTTATGCACTCCATAAAGAAGTCCTTTTTGAAATTGCCATCCTCGAACTCTCCCAGCTAAAAGAAAAAGTAGAGCTAGAAGAACTCTTAGCCAGATTGTCTCGAAGCGAAGGGAACCTCTCCGAAGAAAAGATCTTCCCCTTGCCTTCTGCCAAAAAAGAAGACAAACCGATTGAAGAGACCTCCTTCGAAGCTATCTCCTCTTTACCTAAAGAAAAGGCTTCAGAAAGTGCAAAAAGCCAAGCCGATAATACCTCTTTAATTTCTGTAGCGGATAAAAAAGAAGATCCTAGAGAACCCCTTCCATCTAGTGATTCATTCGCCCAAAAATGGGCTTTTGTTGTCGAATCATTCTCCACATCTAATCCGGCATTCAAGGAGATTGCAAAGCATCTTCACTTTTACGAACTTGGCGCCGAAGAGCTCAGGATCAACCATTCTATGGAACCAACTGAATTCGTAAAGCGGATTGCTCCTTTTTACCCATCACTTAATCTGGAAGTCAAAAAAGTGTTTGATAAAAAACTTGTTTTTCTCCCACTTCATATCAAAGCTACAACAGCACTGACCAAATCTGAATCATCTTCCAAAAACAAAAATAAGGGCTATGCCAATAATACCCATGAAGAAAAAAAACAGACAGATAATTTCTCGATTGACGAATCAAGTCTCAAAAATGATCCTTTAATAAAAGAAGCCTTAGAGCTTTTTAAAGGGAAGATCCTGAGAATAGAAAAACGAAATAAAGAAGAGGGACCGTGAATATTAATAAGATAGTGAAACAAGCCCAAAAGCTGCAGGAAGAAGCAAAAAAAATTCAGGAACAATTGGCCTCTCTGAGTTTTGAAGGAGAAAGTGGAGGGTCCAAAGTCAAAGCAACCGTCAATGGCGAAGGGGTTCTGGTCAAAATTGCCATCGATCCTAGCCTGTTAGAAACGAAAGATAGTGAAATGATCGAAGATCTCATCGTTGTCGCTGTTCAGGCTGCTCAAGAAAAGGCCAAAGAAGCTTCTCAAGCACAATTTCAAAAGTTAGGGAGTGGCTTGGGCATTCCTGGGATGTTCTAAGACCAAGAACTAAAAGAGATGATCGACTTTCCTCCTGTAATTCGAAACCTTATTGAAGCCTTAAAGGAGTTGCCTGCTGTTGGTCCACGCTCAGCTGAAAGAATTATCCTTTATCTTCTAGAAGAAAATAAAGGAACAAAACAAAGGCTTGTTGCTTCTTTAAAGGAGCTCGAAACAAAAATCACACTCTGTTCTCGATGCGGTTTTTATAGTGAAGAGCCTCTTTGCCAAATCTGCCAGGATCCATCCAGGGATCTTCTATATTATTGCGTTGTCATTCATCCTGTCGATGTTTTAAAAATAGAAAGAACAGGAGCCTTTCGCGGAGTTTACCATGTGTTAGGCAAAAAAATCTCCCCCTTAGAAGGGCATACCCCTGAAGACCTTCCTATCGCCCATCTCATTCAGAGGATAGACAAAGAAAAACCTAGAGAAGTCATTCTAGCTTTTGGAACAGATGCGGAAGCCGAAGCAACAGCTTTATTCGTTAGTCAGATTTTGAAGAAGAGAGCCATTAAGGTCTCCTCCCTGGCTATGGGACTTCCTGCTGGTAGCGGACTTGAATACGCAGACAGCGTTACCTTAAGTTATGCCTTATCAGGAAGAAGAGAACTTTAAATCCTTCTCAAAAAATATTTTATTAGTGGAGATTGCCTACTATTTGTTGCTTTCCAAAATTTTTTTTCTCTATTAAGATTTTCCTTATAGGATGAAATTTGTAACATTCTTTTTTTTGAGCTTTCTTCTTCTTCCTCATCTATCCTATGCCCTTATGATGGGGACATCCAAAGGAGCGCGAATTACTATTCTCAATCCTCACGGTGCAGAGAACATGGAAAAAAACAAAATAGTGAGAATTCCCAAAGGAAAAGTGTACATTCAGTCTCTCAAAACTGTTGATTCAAAAAAGAAAGATCCTGTGGTTCAGACCCAATCAGTCAATAAAAAGCCAAAAATTTCTTTTGCAGAAATAAAAGGAAAAGCACTGCAGGAAAAGAAAAAAAATCGAAACAACCTCACACATAAAGGAAAGACCCTTTAAATAAAAGAAGCTTGAGTGGAAGTATGCGTACTAGAAAGTATTAGAAATTCCACCACGGAGGTTCATTTCCAATTTTCCATTTAAGACTGCAGCCAATACTGGGTTTTTGATCAGGATCGACTGGTTCTCCTTTAAGGGTAGCTTCAATGGCTTTTGAGAGATCTGCACCAGTAACAGCCACTCCACTATTTGGTCTACTATCGTCGTAGCGCCCCCTATAAACTAATTTCCTCTCCTTATCGAAAAGGAAAAAATCTGGTGTACAGACTGCTTTATACGCTTTTGCCGTTTTCTGAGTTTCATCGAAAAGATAAGGAAAAGTGTAGCCTACTTGAAGAGCTACTTCTTTCATCTTCTCTGGACTATCATCGGGATACCTTGACACATCGTTAGAATTAATTGCCACCGCTGCCAATCCCTCTTTTTGATATTTAGCAATCGTTTGCGCCAAATGATGCTGGATATGTTTTACATAAGGGCAGTGGTTACATATAAACATCACTAATAAGGCTGGGAAACTATCAAAATCAGATAAAGAAAAGATTTTTCCGCTTACTGCATCTGGTAAAGAAAATTCAGGAGCCTTTGTTCCCAAAGGCAGCATAAGAGAGCTAACAGCCATAACAAAATTTTTTTCCCAATTTTCTTTTTTAACCAATAAAAGTCAAATAAAAATAAAAAGGAGAAAAGAAAAAAGGATATGTATACAAAAATACTACTTGCCTACGACAGGTCCAAAGGTGGGAAAATGGCTATCGATGAAGGTTTTTGTTTAGCCAAAACTTTGGGATGTCAATTAGGTGTTATTTGGGTTGTTCCTCCAATTCCTTACTATGCCATTAGTCTTGTGATTGAACACGAAGAAGAAGAAAAAGGAGAGAAGTCATTTTTTTCGGAAATAAGAAAAGACATCCAAGAAGCGGAAAATAAATGGGGAATAAAAGTAAGGGAATTTTACAAAAAATATGGTCATCCTGCATTAGAAATTGTTAACTGCGCAAATGAAAATGGCTATGATCTGATTGTCCTTGGACATAGTGGTTATTCAGGTGCTTTGGGCAGGGCCTTAGGAAGTACAGCGGCACGTGTTAGCGAGGAGGCAAGATGTTCTGTCTTGATCGCGCGCCATCCTCCTGCTGAATAATAAGATTAAACTCCAGATCCTTCATCCTTACAAGCTACATCGAAAGCCCTCTCAACCATTCCCTCAAACTTACTCATTTCTACTAACACAGGCTCAAAGCGGACTTCCTGCTTCATAGATGCTGGTTTCACTCGGTTCTTACGGCTCGAGCCAGAGCCCTCCTCTCCACAGGCTTCACATCCGGTCGGCCCTCGCCGTAGAGCGCTTATAGCGGCCAATCCATCTGCCAGAAGATTGCTAGCCGCATTCACCAGTCCTGAGGGGTTCCACAGTCCGGACAGGTCCAATGCTGACTAACTTGCGATACATCCTCAAAATATATATCTTTGTGAAAAAAAGCCACTTAAATTGAAACTGTTCAAGCCCTTTTTCTTCTCATTGGAATCCCCAAAAGGCGTTAGACAAAAAATTAGTTTTATAAAGTAAAATATCTTTTTTTTCTTTCATTTTTTAAAAAACAGTATATTTTCCTATTATATCTATAGAGATATATAATTATGCCATCACCCGTAGAGTCCATTAAGGAAAAGAGTCGGAATCTTCGTGGGGCGATTTTAGAAACACTAAAAAAGGCTTCAGCAACGCATTTTTCCGAAGAAGATTACCAGATTCTTAAATTTCACGGTTGCTACCAACAAGATGACAGGGATCTAAGGAATGAACGAAAAAAGCTTGGACTAGATAAAGCCTGGATTTTTATGGTTCGAACCAAATGTCCTGGAGGAGCTTTGACAGCCTCTCAATACCTTTCTTTAGACAAACTGAGCGATTCGGTTGGTAATGGAACCCTTCGGATTACGACTAGGCAAGGCATTCAACTCCATGGGGTTGTTTTTGGAGGGCTCCATCGCTGCATTTCTTCCATCATTGCCTCTGGCATCCATACCTGGGGTGCCTGCGGGGATATCGTCAGGAATGTAGTGGCTCCGCCTTCTCCTATAAAAGATGGCCCGCATGATGAACTTCAAAAACTTGCCCTTTCTATCAGCAATACTTTTCTTTCGAAAAGCAAAGCCTATGCTGAAATTTGGATTAATAACATTCCAGTGGAATATGTATCGGCGCAAGAAAGTTCAGTGGAGGAAGAACCGATCTATGGGAAGGTGTATCTGCCTCGGAAATTTAAAATCGGCTTTGCTATTCCTCCAAGAAATGATGTCGATATTTATTCACAGGACCTTGGCTTCGTTGCCCATGTTTCAGGCACTACAATAGAGGGGTTTACCGTTTTGGTTGGTGGCAGTCATGGGATGACTCATGGCGTTGTTAAGACTTACCCTAAACTAGCTGTTCCTTTGTTTTATATTCCAAAAGAAAAGCTTACGGAAACAGCCATTGCTATTGTTACAATGCATCGAGATTTTGGTAATAGGGAAGATCGCAAAAGAGCAAGACTGAAATATCTCATTGATGAAAAAGGCATCGATTGGTTCCGTTTAGAGGTAGTCCAGCGGCTTTCTTTTTCTCCAGAAGCCCCAAAACATTTTTCATTTACCTCCGTATCGGATAACCTAGGATGGCATCCTCAAGGCGATGGGAAGTACTTTCTTGGAATCAGAATAGAAAATGGACGAATAGCTGATTTTCCTTCCCTTCCCTTACGAAGTATCCTCCGCTCTATTATAGAAGATTATCAACCCTCTATCCGTCTGACACCTAATGCCAATATTCTTCTATGCGATATTGACGAGGAGAAAAAAGAAAAAATAGGAAAGATTCTTTTAGAAAATCGTATTTTCCCCCTCTCTACTAAGACTGCAGCTAGGAATCTGGCACATGCCTGCGTTGCTCTTCCAACATGCGGGCTAGCCCTTGCAGAAAGTGAAAGAGTCTTTTCCAAAATCATGGATCAGCTAGAAGATATTCTAAAAGAACTAGGATTAGAAAAAGAAGAAATTCTTTTCCGGATGAGTGGTTGTCCCAACGGTTGTTCTCGGCCCTATAATGCTGATATATCTTTTGTGGGAAGGGCTCCCAACCGCTATGCCCTTTTTGTAGGTGGATCTACCGCAGGGGATAGACTAGCCAGTCTACAGAAAAGAGTGGTTGATATCAACGACATCCCAGCGGTAGTTCGTGAATATCTGGAGGATTTCGTTCGTAACAGAAGACACGAAGAATCATTCAGTCAATACTGGCAGAGGATTAACCCTAATTGCGAGCAATCTTTTCCCCAAAACTTCCACATGGAAATGTCTTCTTTACAAACAAAAAATATTTCCTAAAAAAACTTCTTAGGATTTACTTCCTGCAAGGAAGCTGACTCTCACATAGAGATCAGCATCACTCACTTAGCTATGGCTCTGCCCATTTTTAATTGGTTGTACGAACAACGGAGAAAATTGGCGTAGAGGCAATGCCGAAGGAATATGAAAATTTTTAAAAGGATCTCTTTCTAACTCCAGTTCGTAAATCACGCGATCACACCGGTAAAATCGTTTCTGGAAATAAATGGGTTGATCTGAAACGGTAAAGGAAGTCCGATGAATCGCTAGAACAGCCTGGTTTTCTTTTATTTCTAAATAGCTTGCCAGTTCGCTATCCGCATTCACAGCTTCAATCAAATATCGACCACGGATTACAGGAATCTTGTATTCACGTTGTAATATCTGATATATAGTTTCTCTTTCTAAATCCCGACCATCCAAAAGCCGGGCATAATAAAGAGGAAGCCAGGTTCTATCAAAAGCGATAGGTTTTCCATTACCAAGCCGTAACCGATCAAGCCGAACGCAAACACTCCGTTCTTCAATACCTAACTCTTTGGCAACATCCTTTGAAGCATTTTCTTGGGCATAAAATAACACTTTGGATGAAGGCTCAATACCAGCGCTCGAAATATCCTCAGAAAAATCAGTCAGTCTGACCAATCCATGACGTAACCTAAAATCTGCAACAAAAGACCCAAGCCCTTGTTTTCGATAAATCAACCCCTCTGATTCCAAAGTTTGAAGCGCCCTTCTGACCGTAATACGGCTTATGTTAAAGGTCTTTTGAAGCTCTTTCTCCGAAGGTAGCTGCGCCCCAATCCCCAGACGACCAGAATCAATTTCGTTTCTAATCCACTGGCTAACTACCTCATGTCGTGGTAACCGTTGATAGCGAGAAATACTTGATTGCATTTATTTCTCTATAGATATACTATATTTGAAAACTATACAAGAATAATCTTCTAAACTTGATCAATTGAAATATCAACTAATAACATTATATAAAAACACCTTTTTTTCAACCTTTTTCATTTTGTCTCACTGATATACTAAAGCAATGGAAGAGTATTCATTTTCATTACCCAAGGAACTGATTGCCCTTGATCCAACGCCTCAAAGGGATCATTGCAAACTAATGGTAGTCGACAGAAAAACTGGTCGTTTTTATCACTGCCAATTTTCTGATCTTCCCCAATTTCTTTCAAAAGAAGACCTCCTGGTCTTGAATAATTCGAAGGTATTGCCCGCTTTTTTCAAATCAATGGATGAAAAGACAACCTTTCTTTTTGTAGAGGCTCTAACCCCCTACCAATGGAAAGTCATGGCCTCCCCCTCCAAACATCTAAAGAATGGTTCAATCGTTTGGCTAAAAAAGTCGCAAAAAGATGGCTTTTGTGAGCTTGAGGCAAAAATCGTTTCTAAACTTTCCGGTGGCTATTATATTCTGGAATTTGATAAAGAACCCAATCTTGAAAGCCTTGGACTTCCTCCCCTTCCTCCTTATATCCGAAAGTTGAGAAGAAAGAATAACAGACCCGAAATAGAACAGCAGGATATGGAATACTATCAGACCGTCTTTGCCCAATGCCCTGGATCGATTGCGGCGCCCACAGCTGGACTCCATTTTTCAAAGGGGTTACTGAGCAAGTTTAAAACCGCTTTTATTACTCTTCATATTGGTCCTGGCACTTTTCGTCCCCTTACCTCTGAACAGCTAAAGACAGCGAAATTAGAACCAGAATATTTTATCATCAATGCCAACCTAAAAAAAATGTATAAAGAGGGGCAACGAATTGTTGCCATTGGCACCACTGTAGTGCGTGTTTTAGAAACGATAAAAAACCTAGAACCTCAAGAGGGATGGACTGATCTTTTTATTTTTCCACCCTTCCAATTCCAACGGACAGGGGCTTTAATCACCAATTTTCATTTACCAAAATCTAGCTTGTTTCTTTTAACCTGTGCCTTTGCAGGGACCGATCTTCTTAAAGCAGCCTATGAAGAAGCAATCAAAAAAGGCTATAGGTTTTATAGCTATGGCGATGCTATGCTGATTCTTTAAAAGAATGAAACAGTTTTCCTTTCTAAAGAAAATAGAAAAAAATAGCCATCACCGAACAATTGTTCTATGCTAGAGGACAATTCATAATCGTTTTTAAAAGCAGTTTCCATTTTAGAGAGTGGTCCCGTAGCTCAGAAGGATAGAGCAGCGCTTTCCTAAAGCGCGGGTCGGGAGTTCGAATCTCCCCGGGACCGCCAGTTTTTTCCCCTCCTTCTTTCCCTTCCTATCGATCAACGAGCACACACGTTTTCTTCTATAGCTTTGGTCTACCTTTCAACAAATTTGCGCAGGAGTCCCCGCCTTTCAAGGCGGGGAGAGATAGCGCCACCGCGCAGCGGCGATGCTTTACAAGTGAAACATAAATTTCTTTAATCGTGAACATGAATGAATTGCCAGCCACCCAATCGCAGAGGTGCAAACTGAAGCTCCTGCTCACTAAAGAGCAGGAGGAGGCGGTTCGGCGCACGGCGTTGGCTTACCGTAACCCCCCTGAATCACGCATCCACTGTCGCTTTTTTGGGCGGGAAGATATCGCAAGGCATGAAACTGCAAAGGCTGGTGTCCCAGGATTTGCGCGAGAGGTTAGGGCTGCCAGCTCAAATGGCATGCAACGTGCCCAGGCAAGCGGCTGCGGCATACAAAATCCTCTGGGAACGCGACAAAGTGGGCGCGGTCCATAAAGCGAAAGGCTGGATCGGCCCGGCGCTATAAGGGTCTCGACAAGGCCGTCGAAAAGGCTTTGGACCGGAACCCGCAGGCCTCCATCACCACGGTCAAGGGGGTGGACATGAACCGCCGGAACATCGCGGTGAAATCCAATACCCAAGGCAAATGTCGTTTTTATCCTAGTGGACACCGAAGGCACCTGGCCAAGCGCGTGCCGCCAGTAGACGAAGTGCGCTGCAAGCGAAGGGCATTCGCGGAGCCACACGCGATGGTAGTCATGGAGTGGCTAAAGGCTATCCGTCATCGAACCGAGTGCAGACACTCGGAGAAGGTTTCCGTCAAACGCCGCAAGGTCAACCGCAAGGGGAGCACCCGGTTTGCGGGCATGTTGGGCGGGAGAATCGGCCCAATAAGGGACTGCTGTTTGTATGCGCCCATTGTGGGTATACGCTCCAGGCCGATTTAGTGGCTGCCAGGAACATCAGCATGCGAACGCTTTTCATCTGGCAAGACTGGGTGAGGACGGGGCGATAGTCAGCCGTCCCTGAAGCATCGGGCGATGAAGCCAAAGCCGCGCGTCTTTCTAGATACGCGCAAGCCAAAGGTGGAGCCTGGATGCAAGCTCCATCTTTTAGGACAGAGTAGTTGACCTATTTGATATGCCTTTTTTTATGCCCAAAGGAGGTTGCATTGAGTGGTTAAAAAAAGAGGAGAAAATTGAAAACTTTAATGGCTCATTGAGCATAAATCACAGATATTTTTGTCCGTAACGGAGAGGGCTGCAATTTATAAATTAAAAACCCTTTTCTTTGGATTGGGAAAAACTACTATTATAACCTTCCTATTAGGCAAAATACCAATAAAAACTTATTGGCTTAGATAACTTTTCGTCCCTTAGATCGATATCCACCTTCTTTTGATTCACCCCAAACATAGGATAGGAGAAAAATCTATAATTTTGGGATAAAATGCCTTAACTACTAGAAAGTGCACTATTTTTATAAAAACTTAGGGACAAATAAGAAAAAAAAATCCGCTAAATTTTTGCTAACATTTCCGAAATAGAACAAAATTGAAACATAATAATTTTTTATAAAACTATGAAATTTCCTGTTTTTATTTTTGTATTTATTCTTCTTTTTGTCATTGTCTGGGGGTTTGCTTTTTATTATATCTCCACAAGATTTTGAATCCTTTTATCAACAGATTAATTAACATCTCAGGACTGAAGTCTAAGCTTGCTTGGGTCTTTTATATAAGGCATAACGCTATTTTTTTTTCTTCTTGTTGGAGGAATCTAAAAGAATCAAAAACTGCTTAATATCCCCCTTTTGTGCTATTTTTTAGTTGTGATCATTGCAAATGCTTCTTATGAAGAGCCATCTGTCATAAGCAAGGAAAGAGGTTGGTTTATATTCATCGATCTCGATGCATTCTATGCTTCCGTGGAAATACTTCAGCATCCTGAATTAAAGGGAACTCCAATGGTAGTATGTATGGGAAGCCTACAAGGCAGAGGAGTAGTATCTACCGCCTCTTACGAGGCAAGAAAGTATGGGGTGCACAGCGGGATGCCACTGCGAAGAGCTATTTCCCTTTGCCCTGGCCTTATCCTTGTGCCCGCACATCATGCTCTTTACGAGGAATATTCGGCAAGAGTTTATGCTCTTTTAAAAACCTTTTCAGAGCGAATCCAAAAAGTATCAATTGACGAGGCTTGCTTGGAGTTGGACCCACATAGCGAACCTGAAAAGATGGCATTGGCAATTCAAAGCGCTATTAAAGAAAAACTTGGTCTACCCAGCACCATTGGAGTAGCCTCCAATAAACTTGTGGCAAAGATCGCTTGTGACCTTGCAAAACCCAACGGGGTCAAGGTCGTCCCCAAGGGCACTGAAAAAACTTTTTTAGCACCCCTACCTGTAGAAAAAATTCCAGAAGTCGGTCCTGCAACTGTTAAAAAATTGCATACCATGGGGGTAATCACTATTGATGATCTAGCAAAGATACCAGAAGAACAATTAATAGAAAGGTTCGGGAAACGAGGCCGATATTTTCACCTGGCCTCTTTGGGCATAGATCTTAGTCCTTTAGAGCTAGAAACCAGACCTCGGTCTATGAGTCGGGAAGTAACCTTCAATAAGGATACTAAAAATCTGGAGCTGCTTAGAAAAGAGCTTTACAGCATGAGTCAAAAACTGGCCGAAGATCTCAAAATACAAGGACTTGTCGCAAAAACAGTCTTTATTAAGTTAAGATACTCTGATTTTTCTACCCTTTTACGCCAGCTCACTTTGACATCCCCAACACATAATCCCCTCGAGATCGCTTCCTGTGGGATTTTACTGCTAAAGGCAAACTTACAAAAGAATCGAGCCGTTAGGCTAATTGGTCTTGGAGTGCGTAATCTTATTGCAAGAAATAAAACTAAGAAAGAGGAGAAAGAAGAGAAAAATTAGAAAAAAGCTCCTTCTCTATTATATGCTTTACTTATAAGCTTTTATAAGATATTATAATCGAAAACCCTAAGAAAGGGTTAAAACTTCGAGAATACAAATGAAACATTTAAAGACAGTCTTTATCCTAACATTAAGCCTTTTCTTTGGCATACCGATTATTAGTGGGAAAGCACAAAGTACTCAACCAGCCACACAAACCCAGAACAACCCACAGGGAATTACAAAGGAAGACAAAAACACCAGCCAAAATCAATCTAAGGAAGGAAAAACACATCATCACAAAGCCACAACAGGAAAGAAAACGAAGAAAAAAATAAAGAAAGATACAAAAAAATTTGGCCATGATGTGGAAAAGTCATTCAAAGATGTAGGGGGAGAAATGGAAAAAGGCTTTACTGGGAAAAGAACCATTAAATAGATTGTGTGTTTTTAACGATTGACCTTTAGAAAGAAAAGAAAAATTATATTGCTCTTTTTCTTTTCTTTCTATGAGGTCGATGTTTTATAAAGTCCTTTTTCTATTTTGTCTTTTTAATTGTGTTTCTCTTTCTGTATTTGGAGAAAAAACAGAAGGCAATTTTTTCCCTTATGGAGTTGCCAGTGGGGATCCCACCACAAACTCCGTTATCCTTTGGAGCCGGATTGAAAGTTCGATGCCTGCAATTAATGTTCAATATGAAGTCGCACTGGATCCGGAATTTAAAAAACCTGTAGCCAGTGGCATTGTTTCAACCTCTCCTGAAATCGATTATACCTTAAAAAAAGAGGTGGAAGGCCTCCAACCTGCAAAGATCTATTATTACCGTTGGTCTTGGAATGGGCATTTTAGTCCGATAGGACGAACAAAAACATTGCCGCTAAAAGCTGAAAAGATTCGAATAGCTATAGCCAGCTGTCAACATTACGGAGCGGGATTTTATACAGCCTATAAGTACATGCTACAAGACAACCCTGATTTTATTATTCATCTTGGTGATTGGATCTATGAATTTCCGGTGTATGGAACAGTTTGCGCTAGGCCAGATCCAGTAGGCATAGCTGGTGATCTTGCCACCTACCGAGCAAAACACAGGCTTTATCGAACTGATCCTGATCTTCAGGAAGCCTTAAGAAATTTTCCTCTATTTGCCATATGGGACGACCATGAGGTGCAAAATGATTATGCTGGAAGAGCTCTTTCATTCTATAACCCCGATCGAATGAAAGCAGCTTATCAAGCTTTTTTTGAATATTTGCCTATTCGACAACAAAAAGAATGGAAACTTTACCGGTCTTTTAAAATCGGGAATCTTCTCGAGTGTTTTCTTACAGATGGCAGACAATATCGAGAAGAAGATATTTGGCATCCTGCCGTCCATGCCCCAGTTGAAGCGATGATGCAGGCATCGGCACCTGGAAGATCGATGCTTGGATCCGAACAAAGAAATTGGCTCATTGACTCTTTGAAATCAAGCCATGCCCAATGGAAATTTATTGCCAGTGGGGATATGATGATGGATATCAAACTAGAAGGTAAACCCATAAATTTAGATCAATGGGATGGATTCGCATGGGAAAGGAACGAGATTTTAAAGGCAATACGTGACAATCAGATCCGTAATGTTGTTGTATTAAGTGGGGATACTCATGTTTTCTCTTTTGGCAAACTACTACTTGATGGAGAGCAAATAGCTAGCGAAATCGGAACTGCAGGAATATCTTCCCCGGCTGGCAAAATCGAAGGCAAAGAGAAAATTCTCAAAGAGAACCCTCATATTCTTTTTAACGATACAGAGCATCGCGGGTATGTTTTAATAGACATAAGCCCAAGTGGTTGTAGCGGCTATTTTTATGGAATAAGCACTGTACTACATAAAGAGGGTGAAAGAATACTTCTTAAAGAAATCCACATTCCTAGTCATTTTTAAATAATAGATGAATTATTTTTTTGTGTGTGTTGAACATTAAAGACTTGTATAATTTCCATTTGATCGTTCTTTTTTCTAAATCATGAATAAGTATACCGTTGAATTTATAGGAACCTTTTTCTTGTTCGAACTATTGGGTGCACTGTCTTAGTAAGCGATGGAATTC
>Ga0272448_1003311_pt1 | contig 19283 bp, 14 predicted proteins | sample YNPCB0191_FD_202220 | JGI IMG/M metagenome (GOLD analysis project Ga0272448, IMG submission 202220) | Hot spring sediment microbial communities from Yellowstone National Park, WY, United States - YNP-CB-019-1 | ecosystem: Environmental > Aquatic > Thermal springs > Hot (42-90C) > Sediment... | reverse complement strand
ACACGTTTTCCAGCGCCGCCTCTCCCGGCGGGAACGGCGCGCTCTGCGCGAACTGGTTGGCGTCGTCGACGACCTGTTTCGCGCGCGCTTCGTACTCCTGCGCCTTGGCGTCGTCGATCAGTCCGACGCTTTCCAGGTATTGCCGCATCTGCAGCAGCGGGTCTTTTTTCTTCCACGCTTCCACTTCTTCGCGCGAGCGATACGTACGATCGTCGTCGTCTGACGAGTGCGGCACCGGGCGGTACGTCTTGGCTTCGACGAGGGTGGGACCATCGCCGCGTCGCGCCCGTGCGACCGCGTCCTTCATCACGCGATACACTTCGAGCGCGTCGTTGCCATCGACGATGACGCCGGGCATTCCGTACGCGACCGCGCGATCGGCGACGTTCTTCACCGGCATTTCTTTATCGGTGGGAACGGAAATCGCGTACTGGTTGTTCTGGCAGAGGAAGATGACCGGCAGTCTATAGATGCCCGCCCAATTCAGCCCTTCGTGGAAATCGCCTTCGGCGGTGGAACCCTCGCCGAAGCAAGTGAGCACAACTTCATCCGTGCCCTTGTAACGAATCGCAAACGCGATGCCGGATGCCTGCGGAATTTGCGTCGCGACCGGGCTGGAGCCGCTGACGATTTTCAGCGCGCGACTGCCATAATGCGCGGGCATTTGCCGTGCCCCGGAGGATGGCTCGCCCTGTTTGCCGTAGAGCGCGAGCATCAGATCGCGCGGCGTCATGCCGATGGCGAGCGTGAGCGCCATGTCGCGGTAGTATGGGTGCACAAAATCGTACCCGCGTTTCAGCGCGAACGCCGCACCGACCTGGGTGCCTTCGTGCCCGATGCCGGAAATATGAAAGGCGACTTGGTGCTGGCGATGCAAAATCCACATGCGTTCGTCCAGCCGGCGCGACAGGAGAATGTACCAGTACATCTCCAGCACCTGGGCGTCGCTCAGTCCCAGCGTGCGATGTCGCGCTTCAGTCTTTGTTTCGATTGTTTCTACCGGGGTTGCCATTCGCGTTGCTCCTTTCCTCACGCATTCCCTGACCGCGCCGGGTGCGGTCATTGGGTTGCGCCGGGAGATCCCGGTCGTGTGAGCAAAAGGGGAGAAAAGGAACCCCGCTCCCTTTCTCCCCTGCCAGTCCAAGGTTTAGCATGAATGGATCGCGCCGCGCGCCCGCCGCGCTCAAATCGGCAGCGATAGATTGCGCTGATAAAGCGAACGGGAGTGGCACCATTCTAATCACCGAGTTCACTTTTCCGAGAAACGCCGGGCGACCTCGGGCCAGTTCACCACGTTCCACCACGCCGCGAGATAATCGGCGCGCCGATTCTGGTATTTCAAGTAGTAGGCGTGTTCCCACACATCGACGCCCAGAATGGCGATCTTGCCTTCCATGATCGGTTGATCCTGGTTCGCGGTGCTCTCAATCGACAACTGGCTGCCGTTTTTGATCAGCCACGCCCAGCCGCTGCCGAAGCGTCCCATCGCGGCTTTGGTGAACTGTTCCTTGAACGCGGCAAAACTGCCGAACGATTTATTGATCGCATCTGCAAGCGCGCCGGTCGGCTCGCCGCCGGCGTGCGGCGCCATGATCTGCCAGAACATAGCGTGGTTCATGTGACCGCCGCCGTTGTTCCGCACCGCCGTCCGAATGTCTTCCGGCACACTGTTGATCTCGCGCAGCAGAGACTCGATGCTCTTGCTCTGCAGGTTGGGATATTTCTCCAGCGCGGCATTCAGGTTGGTGACATACGCGCCGTGATGCTTGTCGTGGTGAATTTCCATCGTCTTGGCGTCGATATGGGGTTCGAGCGCGTCAAAGGCGTACGGCAGAGGGGGTAGTTGAAAAGCCATTTCGATGTTCTCCCTTCATGAAGAAATCTTGTTTCGCATCGTCACGAAACGAGTGGATGAATGCGCTGACCCGTTTGGCTAGCGCGCGTGGATAATAGCACATTCGATATTGCATTGTCAAGCGATTTTTCGGAGATCGAGCAGAGAGGCGAACAAGGTCTAACAAAAGTTTAACGCGCTGGGAAAATCGGAGGGCGAAGCGAAAGAGCGGACCTGTCCACCTCCGCGGTGCGTCCTACTCGCCCTCCTCGTCCAAGAGGCGGATGAACGCTTCGACGACCCGGGGGTCGAATTGCGTACCCGCGCGTTCGGAGATGAACTGCCGCGCCTGATCGATGCTCAACGCCGCGCAACCGGGATGATCGGTGCGCAGATCAGCCCAGGTGTTCGCCACGGCGAAGATGCGTGCGGCGAGCGGGATTTGCTCGTGCTTCAAACCGCGGGGATAACCGGTCCCATCCCAGTTTTCGTGATGACAGTACGGAATATCCATCGCGGGGCGCAGATACGCAATGGGGGAGAGAAGTTCGTACGCGAGCAAAGGATGCCGCTGGACGATTCGTGTTTCCTCGTCGGTCAGGGGACCGCGCTTGAGCAGAATATCGTCCGGGATGCCGATCTTGCCGATGTCGTGCAGCAACGCGCCGCGCCGGACATGGAGGAGGTCCGCATCGTTCATGCCCAACGCGCGCGCGAGCCGCAGCGTCAAGTCGGTGGCGCGCTGCGAATGCTCGCGGGACGCGGGATCGCGGGACTCGATGGAACGCGCCCAGCCCTCGATCGTCGCGTCGTACGCCAGCGAAATCTCAAAGTTCGAGCGCTGCAGATTGTCGAAGAGTGCGGCGTTGTCGACTGCAATCGCCGTCTGCCCGGCGAGCATCTCGACAAAATCAAGCCATTCGGTGTCCGGCTTGAGCGCGCGGCGATGGACGATTTCCAACACGCCTTTGATCTGTCCTTTGGCGACCAGCGGCGCTGCGCAGTACGACACGAACGTCTCGTCCGCCATCAGCTCCGGGCATTTGGTGGCGGCATCCGCGGCAGCTAGGTCTGGGATGAAGAGGACGCGTCGGTCCATCGCGGCGCGCCCGGCGAACTCCTGTCCCATCCGAATCCGCACGTGCTCGATCGCGTTGGAGTGGAACCCGCGCGCGGCGGAATACTCCAGCACTTGAGTGTACGGATTCAGCAAGAGGACGGCGGCGGCGTCCACGTGCAGCTGCGTGAGCACTTGATCGAGCAGAATGTTCAGCGTGACGCGCAGGTCCAGACTCGCGCTAATCGCGGTGTCGATCAAATGCAGAGCGTCCAACCGCTGCAAGCGCTGCTCGGTTTGTTCATGCAGGGTCGCGCGGTGGATGGCGTTCCCCGCGATTTCCGCGATCAGGGTGAGCAAGCGCACTTCGTCCGGCGTTATCTCGCGCGGCAAAGGAACGGAGACAGCGAACACGCCGGTCACTTCTTGCCCGGTCCGGATCGGCACGATGGCGCCGCCCCATCCTTCTGGAATGTGGGCGCGCGCCCGCTCACTCGTCGCCAGATCCGGCTTGAACTCGCGCGTGGCATAAGGCTGCCCGGTCTCAAACACCCGTCCGGCGATTCCGTCATTTGCCGGCGCGACGGAGGGCGTGTCAGCAAACCAGCCGCGCGCGACCGCCACGCGCATCTCGTTCGTCAATGGATCGTAGAAAGCAATTTGACCAGCGGGCATCTGGAACGCGTGGAGTGTCTCGTCCAAGAGCAGGGGAACCATCTCGCCCACCGTCTTCGCCAACCGCAGAGCGATGGAGATTTTGTTAATCGTTTCAAGTTCATTGAGGCGCCGCAGTGTTTCGTCGAACAGGCGCGCATTTTGCACGGCGATCGAGACCTGGTCGGCGATAGTGGTCAGCAGACGTTCTTCCTCCTCGCCATAGACGTTCGGCGTGTATGCTGCAACGCTGATGATGCCGACGACTTGATCTCCTTTCAGCATTGGGACGCCCAGCCAGGAAACCGCCGGCTTCATCGTCCCCCAGAGGGTCAGTGGAATCTGTTCCTGCTCACGGTTCCGGACGAGAAGTGGTTTCTTCGTTGCGATGACGCGTTCGTTCAAACCGGGCTCGAGCGGAATCCGCGTGGGCGGTTCGCGGACTCCCTCGTCCACGCGGATGCGAAAATCGAGTTCGCGGGTCACCGGGTCGTACAGCCCAATGGAGAATGCTCCCACCGTCATGGCGGAGGTGATTTCCCGGTAAATGTTTTGCAGCAATTCGTCAAGGTCCAGGGTCTGGCTCACCGCTCGTCCGATGCGGTTCAGCATGGTAAGCCGATCCGCGCGGCGGCGCGTCTCCTCGAACAGCCGCACATTCCGCACGACGACTGCCACCTGATCGGCGATGGTGACCAGCAGTTGCTCGTCCTCTTCGTCGTACGCTTCGGGAGTATAGGATTGGATGCTGATGAGACCGACGACGGTGTTGCCGAGGCGCATGGGCACACCAAGCCACGACCGTGGCGATTTCATCGTACCCCAAAGCTTTGGTTCGGGCAGGTGAGCTTTTTCTTTCTCCCAGTCCCGAACGAGCAGCGGCTTTTGGCTTTCGATGACGCGCGAACTGAGGCCGGTTCCGACGGAGCGGCGCTGAGGCGGCTCGCGCGTGCCCTCGTCCACCCGAATCCGATAATCCAATTCGTGCTTCACGGCATCGTGCAGCGCGATGAAGAACGCATCCATGTGGAATGTGGCGGTCACTTCCTGATAGATCACTTCCAAGAGATCGTCCAGACTCGATGTTTGATTCGCCGCACTCGCGATGCGGTTGACCGCCGCGAGCCGGTCGGCGCGGCGCTGCGTCTCGTTGAACAAGCGCGCATTTTCCAACGCGACGGTCGCCTGGTCTGCCAACAGTTCGAGCACACGCAGTTCATTCTCATCGAAGAGATGCGGCTGGCTGAAGGCGACGTTCATCACCCCGCGGACTCGTTCGCCGACTTTGAGCGGCAATGAGACGATCGCGCCGGACCGCCAAGACCGATCCGCAAAAAGCGGATGCGGTCCGGTATCCGGGACAACGACCCGGACGCCGGTGCGGGCAACGGTATATGTGACGCCGTGCTCGCGCGGTTCCTCAAACGGCGTGTGCTGGATGGCATCCGCCCACATCGCCGCGCCAAAAGTTAGCCGGGTGCCATTGTAGAGGAAGATGTGTGCGTTATTCGCCGAGACGAGTTTGAGCGCCTGTGCGATGATCTGTTCCAGCACCCGGGTCAAATCGAGCGTAGAGGTCACGCGCAGACTCGCCTGGCGCAGCGCTTCTAATTCCGCGGTACGTTGGCGTTGACTCTCGAACAGGCGAGCATTCTCCATTGCGGTGGCGACTTGATTGGCGAAAAGCACGAGCAGACGCTCATCCTGAGGAGTAAAGGCGTTCACGCGGGTACTCAGCACGCCGAGGACGCCGAGCAATTCGTCCTCGTGTTGAACGGGGACCCACAGCCCGGACTTGAGTTCGGGATCGACGACGATCCACTCTGGCGCGGCTTGGACATCGGCAACGTTGAGTGGTACGCGATGGCGGGCGACCCAGCTGACCATGCCGGTCTTTGCGTTCAGGGGAAAATGGAGTTGCGAAACAGCTTGGCGCGTTTTTTCGTCCGTATAGCCCAGACTCACTTCGGCGCTCAATTGGTTCAGCGCGGCATCGTACCGGAAGAATTCCGCCCGTTCTGCGTTCAGCGCTTTGGTGGCAATCTTGAACAGGAATTCCAGTTGTTCGTGCGGATCGAGCACGCTGTTCAGTGCCAAGCCGGCGTCGTAGAGCAGACTGAGTTGTTCCGCGCGCGCGTTCGTCTCCTGCAGCAAACGTGCGTTGTGCACCGCGCTCGCTGCGTGCGCAGCGAAAAGCGATAGGAGCCGGGAGTCCTCTTCCGTGAAGCGGTGGCGCGTCTCGCCGATTTCTTCGACCACCAGGACGCCGACCAACTCGCCGCCGTAGAGCATCGGCACTTCGAGGACAGCGCTGAGAGGAGTATGGGGAAATTTTTGTGAGCGTCCGGGCCAGTTCCGATAATCGTCCACGATCAGTGGCTGGCGTGTTTGGGCAACTCGTCCAGCCATCCCTTCGCCGAGCTGCAGGCGCGTTCCCACCGGCGTGGACGAGTGGGTTGCCACGGTCACGACCAGATCGCCGCGCGCGGCATCGTAGAGATACATTCCACCGCCGGATGCGGACAACAATTTTACCGCGCGTTCGACGATGGTTTGGAGCAGGTTGGGAACATCCAAATGGGTGGCGAGGTCAAGCGTGGTTTCGTAGAGCGCGGTGAGTTCATGTGCGCGGTGTTCTGTTTGCGCGAGCAAGCGCGCGTTCTGAAGCGTGCTGGCGGCTTGACTGGCGAAAAGGGTTAATAGGTGTGCGTCGGTGTCGGTATACCGGCGCGTCGTCGTGCCCACCTGCGCCACCCCCAGGACACCGAACAACTCGCCGCCGTAGAACATGGGCACCTCGACCACCGCGGAATAGTCCATGCCTTGAAAGGCAGCCGCCCGATGTTCCCACGACCGATAATCGTCGACGATGAGCGGCTGACGGCTCCGCGCGACGCGCCCAGCCATCCCTTCGCCCATCTGCAAGCGCGTGCCGATCGGAACATCCAATCCACTTTCGACGGTCAGTTCCAGATCATTCCGGCGAGCGTCGTACAGGTACATAAAGCCGCACGGCGCGTCGACCAGCGCCCGCGCGCGATCGACGATGGTTTGCAGCAGAGTGGGCACGTCCCGCTGGACCGCCAGGTCGCGCGCCAGGTCGTACAGCGCGCGGAACTGGTTCGCGCGCTGCTCGGTCTCAGTGAGCAGCCGCGCATTCTCCAACGCGATCGCCGCCTGGTCAGCAAATGCCTCGATCCGCGCGAGGTGCGTCTGATCGAAGAAACCCGGCGTGGTGGAGATAATGTCCAGGAAACCGACCACGCGCGCTTTGACCCGGATGGGCATGCTGATCAGCGAATGGATCCACCGCGTCTCCGGCAAGTCGATCCAAGCCGGATAGTCCCGCACATCTGCAATCAAGACCGACTGGCCGGTCTCGATCATCTGACGCATGCGATGAAATTGCGCGATAGGAAACCGCTGTGCGAGAAACCAGGCTTCCACGCCGCGCTCAGCATAACCGCGACAGCCAATAGGGTGCGCGATCTCAGAGTCCACCAGCATAATATCGGCTGCATCGTGCGGCACGACGCGTCCAACATTATCGAGAATGCGATTCAGCACCTCGCTAAAGTTGAGGGTGCTGTTCAACGCGGCGGCTGTATCGTGGAGTGCCTCCGCCAGGACGCGCTGTTCGCGCTCGGCCTCCTCATGCGCGCCGAAATTGCTGGCGCTGGGTTGTTCGGCGGCGGGGGGCGGTGTCTTTACGCGGCGGACAGCCAAGCGATTGCTCACATACCACGCGGCGGCGAGCGCCAACAATGCAATCAGCCCTAGTACAGCAACAGGAAAAAGTTGCACGCTTTGCGCAGCCCGATGCTGAGATGCGGGCAAACGGGGATTAGAATCTTGGTCGCCTCCCACACTTTCAGGTTGATGCGCTACTAGCCCGATCAGATCGAATGGAGTGAGCTGAGCGAGCGCGGCGGCAAGTGGCTGCGGCGTATCGATTGGGCGCAACCGATCGGACGCGGCGACATGCGCTGGGGGCAGGGCAGGGTGTTGTGTCTCGCGGGGGGCGAGACCACGCTGAACTGAAACGTCGTAGGGCACGAGCCCGAAGACGGGGATCCATGCCAACAGGACAAGGAGTACCCAACGCACTCGAAGACTTGCGAATAGAGACCGGATCATTGGACTTGTGCCGACACAGCCGGCGAAATGCGTGATGTATTGACAGTGTAGCATCGCTACCGAAACACTGCTCAATTTCACCGCGGAGGCGCGGAGGACGCGGAGAAAATCTTGAAAAGACTCTGCGCCCTCTGCGTCTCGGCGGTGAGTTAACAAAACGTCGGTGGGCTTGCTACAGTCTCGATGTATTGCCACAATATTCGCCGGCAGGGCTGGTTAAATTCTTATGAATTTCTTAACGTTTTGCCACATCATATCGCGGATTGCTGAAACCGTCAATGAGGAATGGGGGCATTCCAGGGTGTCCCAGCCTAAAAATACAAACAGCCATCAACAAACGTCGTTGATGGCTGCTGTGTGAAGCGCTGCCTAGAACACCAGATAGATTAGGACAGTTTCACTACGTTGCTGGCTTGCGGTCCCTTCGGGCTGTCTTCGATCGAAAACTCTACTTTGTCGCCTTCATTGAGACTGCGATAACCCTCGGCCTGGATCGCGGAAAAGTGGACGAAAACGTCTTTACCTCCGTCGTGAGCGATAAACCCATAGCCCTTGGAGGCATTGAACCACTTGACCGTGCCCGTGATACGATCGGCCATTCTTTCTTACACCCCCCTTCATTTCAGAGTCTGATGAAGGAAAAATCCATGATAGGAAATCGCCAAGGCCGGAAGCTCTAGCCTTGGCGATCAATTCTCTCACACCAGACGCGCACTTGCCGTTCCTACAATTTAATTATCACACAAACTCGCGGCGTTGTCAAGATTTAGCAGACGTAAATCTTTTTCCAGGTCACCGGAGAAAAGTTAAAATTGTTTAACCTGGGGAGCCGCGGTCTCTCGACCGGTTCGAACACGAACGCGAGCGCTAGTGCAGCAACACCCTGGCACTCCCTGGCACTTGCGTTCCCGCCAGGGCAAGTGTGCGTTCCCGCCAGGGCAAGTGTGAACAAGTTGCACGCTTCGCGCAGCCCGACGCGAAGACGTCGACCAATGACGCTTGAAATCGTGTATTCACTACGCACTTCCCTGGCACCGCCCCCAACCTCCATGGCGGGAGAGTGGAGGTTGGGGGCACCGCCCGCGCACCCCGCGAACGGCGCGGGGCAGGTGGCAGGTGTCCTGTTGATGCACTACTAGCTTGGTTTGCTGCCTTCCTCTGGCGGCGCCGTTTCTGTCGCCTGAGTCGCGTATCCGATAAAGGGTTTGAGCAGGTTCGAGAATTCCATCGGGAAGATGAATTTGGTCGCCGGACTGGTGCCCAACGCCTTGAGCGTGTCGAGGTACTGCAGACTCATCGTCTTGGCATCGATGCCCTTGGCGGCGTTGAAGATACGTTGCAGCGCCTCCGCGTAGCCCTCCGCGGCGAGAATCTGCGCCTGCTTGCTGCCTTCTGCCCGCAGGATCGCGGACTGCTTGTCGCCTTCCGCGACGGTGACGGTGGCTTGCTTTTTACCCTCCGCCTCGGTCACGACCGCGCGGCGCGTGCGTTCCGCCGACATTTGCCGCGTCATCGCTTCCTGAATCTCGCGCGGCGGCAGGATTTCGCGAATCTCGACCGCGGTCACTTTATTGCCCCAGCGCTCCGTCACCTCGTCGAGTTTCTGGCGCAGGACGGTGTTGATGTGCTCGCGCTGCGCCAGCACATCGTCCAGCATAATGTCGCCGATGACCGCGCGTAGCGTCGTCGTGGCAATGCCTTGCGACGCGCCGGCAAAGTTGCCCACCTGCACGACGCTCGCGACCGGATCGACGACTTTCCAGTAAATCAAAAAGTCCACCGAGATCGAGGCGTTGTCTTTAGTGATCGTCGTCTGGTGCGGCACCTCGAGAAACTGCTCGCGCAGATCGACCCAGTTCGCCGTCTCGATAAACGGCCAGAGGAGCACCAAGCCGGGTCCGCGCTGCCCGACGCACTTGCCGAGCCGGAACACGACCAGCCGCTGATACTCGCGCACGATCTTGATCGCCATGGAAAACAAAACGACGGCGAACAAGACGAACAAGAATGCAACGCACGTGAGAAACGTCAATGTGGTAGTCATGTGCACCTCCCTTGTGCGATCCGAGATTTTACTTCTTGGTCACTTTGAGCCGCAGTCCATTGACTCCGACCACCTTGACCTCATCGCCTTTTCTGATCGGTTCGTTCTCCGCGACCGCCGTCCAGGCTTCCCCCTTGAGCTGCACGGTGCCCACCGGCGCCAGATCGGAACTGGCAATCCCCACGGCGTTCAACAATGCTTCTTTCCCGGTCAGCACGGGAAAATTGCGCGAGCGGACGACCGCGCCCAGAATGAAGAGAAAGAACGCTGCCATCACTCCCCCCAGCGCGACCAGGACAACGGGCGAGACAGAGACATTGGGCATGGTCGGCGGCTGAGGTGTCACCGGTGTAAAGAGCAGCAATCCTCCGAGAATGAACATCACAAACCCGCCGGCGGTCAGGACGAGGCTGTTCAATTTCACGTCGATCAGAAACACGATGACGGACAAGACAATCAGGATCACCCCGCCCCAGTTGACTGGCAGGTTACCGAGCGCGACGAACGCGAGCACCAGACAAATTCCGCCGACAATCGCCGGGATTGTCGCCCCCGGATTGTACAGTTCGACGGCAATCGCCAGCAATCCGATTTGCAGCAGGATCAGCGCGAGGTTGGGATCGACGATTGTGTGCAAAAAGATTTCCGGGATGTTCATGTCGAGGCGATTGATGCCAGCGCGCTGCGTGTGCAAAGTAATCTCGCCTGCCGCGGTCTTGACCACCTTCCCGTCGATCTTGTTCATCAGATCGTTGACATCGGTCGCCATCAGGTCGATGACGTGCTGATCCAGCGCCTCCTGCGCGGTAGCCGCGATGCTGTCCTGGACGGCTTTGGCAGCCCAATCGGCATTACGTCCGCGCTGCTGCGCGATGTTCTTGATGATTCCAACCGAAAAGTTCGTGATCTTGGTATTCTCGTCTGACGGAATGTTCTGTCCCGACGCGTCCACCGGGTGCGCCGCGCCAATCGTCGTGCCGGGCGCCATCGCTGCGATGTTCGCGGCGAGCGTGATGAACGTGCCCGCCGACCCCGCCCACGCGCCATTCGGATAAACGAACACGACGATGGGCACCCGCGCGTTCAGCATCCGCGTCGTAATGTCCTGCATCGCGCCCAACGCGCCGCCGGGCGTATTCAGCAAGATGATGACCGCTTGCGCGCCATCCTGTTCCCCCACGGTGATCCCGCGGTCGATGTAGCCGGCAATCCAGGTATCAATGGTGCCATCGACGGTGAGGAGGTCAACGTGCGCTCCGCTTTGCGCGTGCGCGACCCAAGGCAGGGTGAGGAGGCGAAGAATCAAAACAATCACAAACGCTCGCGACCATCGTTTCATTTTGCATCACCCCACCATTGAAACGGCCAGTGCAACAACACCCTGGCATTCCCTGGCACCGCCCCAACCTCTCCCCACACCCGCCCTGGCGGGCGGTGCCAGGGGGAATGGAGGTTGGGGGCGGCGCGGGGCAAGTGGCAGGTGTCGTGTTGATGCACTACCAGGTTATCCGGGGGATTGGGTTGGACTTGGCAACGACCCAACAACCCAACCGACCAATCACTCATCGCGTCTCACTGAACCTTTTGCCAATCGATGATCCAGTGGCAGCCAACCTGGTCGCCGCCCGGATAGCTCACATCCGCCGCGATGCCGGCAGGCGTCTTGCCATCCGCCCCCACAACGATGACATGGAACAGACCTGGGTCTTTGCCCCAGATTAACTGATATTGCCCATTCGCGTTCGTGTACGTTGTAGTCAAAGCGATTCCATCGGCGTAATATCCAACGCTCGCGCCGGCAATCGGTCGACCGAGCGCATCGGTCACCACACCACTGACATCGCCGATGCCGGAGCAAGGCTTGTTGCTCGCCACCGGTTTCGAAAAGATGAAATTCTCTACTCCCGCCAACACCGGCGTTGGCGTCGCGGCAATGGCCTGCTTGCACAGCGCCATGGCTTGCGCGCGCTTGTCAGCGAGCGCTGCATCCTTCGTTATCGCCAGCGCGCTGTCGTACTCGCGCACGGCAAGGCACGACGCGTTTTGCCGGATGGCGAGTTCGGCGTACTGGGTATACGCATCGATCAGACGTTTTTTCACATCGTAATAATTCGGGTCTTGCTGATACAGCGCCGAGAATTTTTGGATCGCGGTCTGCCAGTTATAGTCCACTGCCTGCTGACCGTCCAGATAAAGCACCGCCAAATCGCGCTGATGCACGACGTCCGGATCGCCATTTCGAATCGCCAGCGCGGCTTCAAAGCGTTCGCGCGCCACTTCGATTTGACCGGCGGCGACCGATTCCTTGCCGCCGGCGACGTACGCCTGATAAAGCATATCGTTGACCTGGGCGGTCTGATAATCCGGTTTGAGCGTGCGCAGTTGTTGCAGCCGCGTGATGGCGTCGGTCCAGTCTTGCTGCTTCATATAGTCGCTCGCGTCGCTGAACAACGTCGCGGCGACCCGGTCTTCTTGCTGTGCGCCCGGCGTTCCCTGCCCGCCGATGGTCGCTTGCAGCTCGCGCAGTTTCTGCTGGGCGGGTTCGAAGCTGCTATCGAATTTCACCGCGATCTCGAACTCGGTGTATGCTAGTTCCGGATAATTCTCGGCGAGAAACCCCAGCCCGCGGTTGAAATGCTGAATCGCCTGCTCGTGATTTTGTGCCTGGAGCTGTTCAAAGCCAGCGATCAAGCCCAGTCCGCTCGGAACGAACACCGCGCCCAGGACGCACGCCAGCAGTGACAGGAGCAGGAACACCATGATCCAGAACCGGTGCACCCGCTCCTGGGGGTCGAACGACGCGGGCGGATCCGCCGGGTCGTAGTCGTCTTGCCACGCGCGCGCTGCCCGCGCGTTCTGCACCGCGCGCGCGTAGCGGTCATCGTACGGTTGATTCACAGAATGAAAACCCGAATTGAATTTCCCGCTTTCGCCTCAATTATATGCCCAATTTGATTGCTTGTCGAATGTCCCGTCTGTCTTTTGACACGCTGTGTGGTGTGCGATAGAATAGAAACGCTTCCATGCTGACTTTCTTCCTTGTCTTTGTCTCGGCATTCTTGATCGCATTAGTGCTCACACCGCTGGCGGCGCGCTTCGCGATTCGCACCGGCGCGGTCGATCAGCCTGCGCCCCGCCGCGTGCACGACAAACCCACGCCGCGCCTCGGCGGGTTGCCCATTTTCGTCGCGTTCTTTGCCGCGGTCGGCGTCTCACTCGTCTATCCGCGCAGCGATCCCCATGAAATGACGCGGCTCGCCGGTTTGCTGATCGGCAGCGCGCTGGTCTGCGCGGTCGGCGCGTACGACGATTACCACGAATTGAAAGCCGCGCCGCAGCTCATCACACAAATGGTCGCTGCCGGCATCGCGGTCGCCTCGGGGGTATTGATCCTCGAAATTCCCAATCCGTTTGGCAAACCGATTGCGTTCGAGACCTGGTTCGCGATTTTCTTTACGCTCTTCTGGCTCGTCGGGACGATGAACACCGTGAACTGGCTCGACGGCATCGATGGCTTGGCGGGCGGCGTGGTCGTCATCGCCGGCACGGTGATGTTCATCCACACCTATCACCTCGAACAGCATTCGCTGGCGCTCCTCGCGCTGGCGTTGGCAGGGACTGTGCTGGGATTCCTGCCGTTCAATTTCTTTCCCGCGAAAATTTTCCTCGGCAGCGCCGGCGCGAACGTGCTCGGTTTCGCACTCGGCGTGCTGTCGATCATCGGCGGCGCCAAAGTCGCGACCGCGCTCCTCGTGCTCGGCATTCCGATTCTCGATGTCGCGTGGCAAATCGTCAGCCGATTGCGCGCCCACAAATCGCCGTTCGTGGCTGATCGCGGGCATCTGCACCACCGCTTGCTCGACCTGGGATTTTCGCAGCGCGCCATCGTCATCCTGTACTATACCTTCACCGCGTTCTTTGGCGCGCTCGCGCTGATCTTGCCGAGCGGCATCTACAAGTTGGTCGCGCTCGTCATCATCGGCATCGGCGCCGTGCTGGTGTTGATCAAGCTAAGACATCAGGCGACCACTGACAGACCATAGACCATCAGAAAACCGCGAGGTGTTCCCCGCGGTTTTTCTTTCGTCATTCGCCGGTGGTCTATCGCCGCCTCACTCGATATTCCACGCGCTTGCCGCTAATCTGCTCGACCGTCCGTTCCATCAGCCACAGCAGGACGGCGATGACCCCATTGACGATCACGGCGATGCCGAGCGCAAACGTCAGCGCGTCGAGCAATTGCCGCGCGAGCGTCACGAAATCCGGCGGCACGCGCGGCGTCCATCCGAGCAGAAACAGAATCGCCACACCAACCCCGAAGACGGTGATGACCGGTCCCCACGGCTCGCGGTCCGATTCGCTGGGAATCATCGCGGTGCTCACTGCAAAAACGAGATACAGGTCGAGCCAAGTCGTCCAATCGTACGCATAGTCGCGCACGCGTTCCACCACCTGTGCGAGCGTGAGACCCGAGTTGGGCCACACGCCAAAACCCCAGCCCACGATCAGCCAAATCGCGGTGAGACCGACGACGAACGGCGCGACCCCGATCACGCTTTCGCGAATCGGGTCGGTGCGTTCGATGTTGACCGAACCGAGACTGATCTGTTTTCGCCGCGGGTTGCCAATCCCGATGTTCATCCCGTGCGTGCGAACGAACAAGAGTTTCGCAGCGACCAAGTGGCTCGCTTCATGCAGCAGCACGCCGGGCAGCAGCAAATAAAACAGCAACCGAACCGCGCAACCGGCATTGCCGGTCAGGGCGAGCACGAATCCTTGAATATGCTGATGCAGCCACCGCTGAAGGAGAACCGTCAGCGCGAAGACGATGAGAAAGTAGAGGATGGACATGCGACAATTACGTTTTACGGTTTACGCTTGCTTGCATAAGGCGCGAAACGTACAACGTAAGCCAGATTCACTTCGCCGCCGCCTTGCAGATCGCGACAAAATCCGCCGCGACCAGACTCGCGCCGCCGACGAGCGCGCCGTCGATTTCCGGCTGGGTGAAGAATTCGGCGGCATTCTTCGGCGTGACGCTGCCGCCGTACTGCACGCGCACGGCTTGCGCGGTCGCTTCGTCGTACAGATCCGCCAGCGCGCCGCGAATCGTCAAGCCGATCACTGCGTTCGCGCCCGCACCGCTCGCGGCTTTGCCAGTGCCAATCGCCCAGATCGGCTCATAGGCGATGACGATGCTGCGCGCGTCGTCGCGCGCGATACCCTGGAACGCCGCACGCACCTGCCCGCCGACGAACGCGTCGGTCTGCCCCGCCTCGTTCTGCGCGAGCTTCTCGCCCACGCAGACAATCGGCTTGAGATGATGCGCGAGCGCCGTTTTGATTTTCTTGTTGACGCTCTCGTCCGTCTCGCCAAAGTACTGCCGCCGCTCCGAATGCCCGATGATGACATACTCACACACTTCGTTCAACATCGGCGCGGCGACCTCGCCGGTGAACGCGCCTTTTGTCTCCCAGTGCATATTCTGCGCGCCGACGCGAATCGGCGTGCCCTGGACGCGCGCCGACACTTCGGGGACTGCGATGAACGGCGGGCACAGAACGATTTCGATCCTTCCGTCCGCGGCGAGACGCGATAGTTCATCGCGCATCGCGCTGACCAATTCGCGCGCTTCAGCAATCGTTTTGTTCATTTTCCAGTTGCCTGCTACGATGGGTGTGCGCATTTGTCCTCCAAAGGATGAAGATATGCTTCTGCCTTCATCCTTCTAACTTTTATTTCAATGATCCGCGATCCAACGCAAATGCCACGCGTACGCGGCGAGCCCCAGCGTCAGCGCGTACAGGGCGCGTGCGTACATGTGCAGCCCCAGCATCGGCTGCATCGCCGCGGGCGCGTTCTCAAAATGGTACAGATCGAGCAAGAACAGAAATCCACTGACGACCAGCATCACCACGCCGATGCCGACCGATGCCGAGATGACCTTGATGGGCTGGACAAAATCAGGCACCTGGTAAAGATAATGCATATAGCGAACGTACAACAACAGCCCGTGAAAGAAGACCATCCCGAAGAGCGTGTAAACGTACACATCGCGCAAAAGATTGTAACTCGCGGTGAAATCAAATTGGACGAGGTAGAGCAGCAACACGAACAGGATGACGTTGGTTGCGGCGGTGATGCCGGCGGACCACGCCGCGAGGTTGCTGAAGACGCCCCACGGCCGCGGATGATCCCAGGTCTTGATCATCGTCAGGGGGAAGAAAAACGAAAGCAGATAGCCAATGAGCGCAATCAAGGTGATCAGGACGATCAGGACGATGGCTTCGTTCAGCGAACGATGCGACCAGAAATTGTAACTTGCCCACGCTTCTTCGGTGTAGAGCAACGCGAGCGCAATGGATGACAGGACGGCAAACGGACGATGATCCTCCAAAATCGGCGTAAGGTCAACTGAAGACAATGACATCCCTTCCTTCGTTCCATGGTTGAGCGGCGTTCATCCGGCGGCGTCCCCATCCCTCGGTCGAGCGGGGCGCTCGCTGTGAACGTTCGCCATTATAGCATTGCTAAACGCGAAAAACAAAAAAGGCAAATCGCGCCGGTGGCGATTTGCCTTCTGACCTGCCAAGAACCTCACGCGGATTCGGGAGGCGTTCGCTTGGCTTTCTCGGCTTCCAAGCGCGCCATCAATTCATCGCGCTTTTTGGCAGCGGCTTCTTTGCCCTCTTCGAGCGCTTCCTGGAGACGCGCCCGCTGCTCTTCCAGCGCCATGCGACCGCGGCGCTCGGCTTCTTCCGCCCGCGCCCGCGCTTCGGCAGCTAGCTCCTCCGCGCGTTTGCGGCTGGTCTCACTCAATTCGCCCGCACGCCCCTGTAACTCGATCCCGCGCTCGCGGATCTGTTCACGCGTTTCCTCGCCCGATTGCGGCGCCAGCAGCAGCGCGGCAGCCGCTCCGACGACCGCACCGAGCAAAAAACCGGTCAAAAATTCCCAACCACGACTGTCATCTGCCATGGTGTTCTCCTTTTTCGCACGTCCCTGCCGGGACGCGAGGTTTGATTTTTCTTACGTCAGTGAAAAGAGAGCGATCACTCCACCCTAGCTGCGCCGCGCCAAGATGCGCAGCGCCTGCATGATCCCAGATGCAAAACCCGAGACGCGAATCATCGGATGGACGAACGTGTCACTCACAAAGTTCGTCGTGCCGCGCACCGTGCGCACTGTCTCATCGGCCGAGTCGAGGATCGGTTTGATCTCCTCGCGCAACAATTTCGCCAAATTGCGCAGTTCCCAAATCAACACGACCAACACGACGCCAATCACAAAGGATTCGAGCGCCAGTAGAATAATCGCCAGATCACGCACCGATGCTAGGGCAGACACCCAACCTCACTTTCGAAAACGATTATATCACACTTCAACGCAGGGCGCAATGCGCCGCGCGTTCTCTACCTCCGCCACGCCCGCGCGGCGAACAGGCTGACCCAGCTCACGGCGGTCGCTTCGACCAGGTTCAATTCTCCAATGTTGAAAATGGAGAGACCGACAAAGGTGGCGATCCACTGTCCCAGCAGAAATCCCATCACGCCGGCTAGCCAATAGGAAAAGAATCTCAGCCAGCCGTGTCCAAAGACCAAAAAGAACACCAGGCTGTAGAGCGTCGCCAGCGCAAGTCCGAGGACAAGCGACGGTGGGATCATGGACTCTTTTCGATGACGCCACCGCCCAGACAGATGGCGCCGTCGTAGAAAACGACGGCTTGCCCGGGCGTAATATCGCGCAGCGGATCATCGAACACGACGCGCGCGCGGGGACCCCCCTTCCAGCCCTCCGCCGTCGTGGACCGGGGAGAGAGCAGGCTGACCGTCGCCGGCACTTCAGCCGCGCGATAGCGGATCTTCGCCGCCACGCGGATTTCGCCGCGCGGCGCGCTGCCGGCGATCCAATTCACTTCGCCGGCGACGAGTTCGCGCTGACCCAGCTCGTCCGCGCGCCCAACGACGATCGCGTTGCGCGCCGTGTCCAGCGCGAGCACAAAGAGCGGTTCCCCGACCGCGACGCCGAGTCCTTTGCGCTGACCAATGGTGTAGAATCCCAGCCCCGCGTGCTTGCCAATCACATTCCCACGCGTATCAACGATGTCGCCGGGCGTGAGCGACGACGCGCCCTTCGGCGTGTTGCGACGCAAGAAATTGCGGTATTCGCCGTCGGCGATAAAGCACAAGTCCTGGCTTTCGTGTTTCTCCGCGACGCGCAAGCCGAACCGCCGCGCCAGGTCGCGCGTCTGCTCTTTGGTGAACTCGCCGAGGGGAAACAATGCATGGGAGAGCTGCTCCTGATTCAGCACATGCAGCGCATACGACTGATCCTTTTTCGGATCGATGCCTTTCAGTAGCTCAAATTTGCTATCGCGCTCGCGCACGCGCGCGTAATGCCCGGTCGCGAGATAGTCCGCGCCGAGTGCACGCGCCTTGTCGAGCAGCGCGCCGAATTTGACCATGCGGTTGCATTGCAGACACGGGTTCGGCGTGACGCCGCGCGCATAGCCATCGAGAAAAAAATCGACCACGTGCGTTTTGAAATCGGTTTCCAAGTTCAGCAGATAGAATGGGATGCCGAGCTGCTGGCACACGCCGCGCGCGTCCGCCACGGCTTCGGGCGAACAGCACCGGTTGCTGGCGAAACGATCATCGCCATCGCCGCCCTCGCTCCACAGACGCATCATCAAGCCGATGACGTTATAGCCGCGTTCCACAAGCAACGCGGCAGTGGTCGAACTATCTACTCCGCCGCTCATCGCGACGACGACGGTCTTCCGATCACTCAATGTCCGGCGATCCTCATTCTCCGCGAAGCGTGGCTGACCTCTTCGCGTGCCTGCGCGGGATTCGCGGTTCTCATTGCTCTCGTCGCAACTTCTTCACCACATCCGCGACCGCGTCCACCGCGTACTCCACCTCTTCGTCCGTGTTCGCGCGCCCCAGCGTCAGACGCAGCGCGCCGCGCGCGGCATCCGCCGCGTACCCCATCGCCGCGAGGACGTGCGACGGCTCCACCGAGCCAGCGGTGCACGCGCTGCCAGTCGACGCGGCGACGCCGGCGAGATCGAGTCCCAGCACCATCTCGTCGCCGATCGCGCCGGGGATGACGAAACTCGCGTGTCCCGGGAGACGCTGTTTGGGGTCGCCGGTCAGTTCCGCGCCGGCGACGCGCTCCAAAATTCCTTCGATCAATCTTTCGCGCCGTGCGACGAGCCGCGCGTTGGTGGACTCGCGTTCGCCCTGTGCGATCCGGAGCGCGGTCGCCATTCCGACGATGTACGGAATGTTCTCCGTGCCCGCGCGGCGATTGCGTTCATGGCTGCCGCCGGTCTGCATCGGCAAGAGCGGCGTGCCCGCGCGCACGTACAGCGCGCCGACGCCTTTCGGTCCGTGAAATTTGTGCGCGCCGAGCGACATCAGATCGACGCCGAGTTTCTCGACATCCAATTCGAGATAGCCGCCGGCTTGCACCGCGTCAGTGTGGAAAACGACACCGCGTGCTTTCGCGATCCGGGCAATCTCGGCAAGCGGTTCGATGGTGCCAACTTCGTT
>Ga0272448_1003310_pt1 | contig 19287 bp, 16 predicted proteins | sample YNPCB0191_FD_202220 | JGI IMG/M metagenome (GOLD analysis project Ga0272448, IMG submission 202220) | Hot spring sediment microbial communities from Yellowstone National Park, WY, United States - YNP-CB-019-1 | ecosystem: Environmental > Aquatic > Thermal springs > Hot (42-90C) > Sediment... | reverse complement strand
AGATACCGCAGTTGCTCAACGTGCTCAAGGGTGAAATGAGTCTGGTCGGCCCTAGACCCCCTCTGCCTAAGGAAGTCGAGCAGTACGATCAGAAGACAATGGGTAGGTTGGCAGTTCTCCCCGGTCTGACATGTTTGTGGCAGGTGCAGGGGAGAAGCAGCGTTTCGTTCCAGAAATGGGTTGAACTGGATCTGGAGTATATTAAGAATCAGTCGCTGTGGCTTGATGTGGAGATATTGATAAAGACCATACCGGCCGTTCTAAGGGGTAGAGGGGCGTGGTGATGCTGTGGAGAACCTTTATCTGCAGATCAGCCAATTTGTGTGAATCATGTTGATGTTCCTATTCGGAGGTCGGCTGTACATTGGTATCATGTAAAGAAACGGCTGCATGCAGCAGCGGAGTAGATGAGTGCCAAAAGGAATCATCGAAAGTCAATGCATTTGGGCCGATAGCATATGCAAGCTTAGCGATAAGTGTAGTATTTCTCGCTTTGCTGTATTCGCCGGTGTTCAAGCATTGGTGGGTGCAGTGGAACGCTAAGGAAAGCTACTATTCCCACGGCATACTAATTCCATTCATATCGGCTTTCATCATATGGCTCGATAGAAAGAACCTGTCGTCGATTGCTGTTATGCCTTCTGCTTCGGCGTATTTTCTCCTTATCCCCGTTTTGGCTATGGGTGTGTTTTCCATATGGGTGCCTTCCGTCAGTATAGCCGGAGCCTTTTTTCCTGTGATACTGTACGGGATAGGCGCACTGCTGCTCGGATGGAAGATGGTAAGGCGATTGAGTTTTCCACTGGCATACCTGTATTTTGCTGTTCCACTCCCTGCTTTTGTGCTTACTGTTATGAGTTTTCGGATAAGGATGCTTTCCACGATTGGCGCATTCGGAATGTTGAAAGCTTTGTCGCTCCACGTATCTCGAATCGGCACAGACATATTCCTCCCTAATGGAGTGACAGTGTCGGTGGAGTCCCCGTGCAGTGGATTTCGTTTTTTAATCTCGCTCTTTGCGTTGGCTGTACTGGTGTCCCACCTGGTCGATGGTGAGTGGTGGCGGAAAGCATTGCTGGTAGTACTTATGCTTCCTTTAAGCGCCTTACTAAACGGGTTCAGGATCATGCTGGTTGCCCTCGTAGGTAATTTCTGGGGTGCGGATGCAATGATTGTATTTCATGATAATTATGCAGGACTGATTATGACCGCGATGGGGATTGCCTGCTTGTATTTGTTAACGAGGGTATTACGATGTCAAAGGTTCAATACCACGCTATCATTCTAGCTTTAGTTATGATACTTGCGTTCGTATGCTCGAAGTCACTGAAGTCTGCCGGTCGAGAAGGCAGAGTACACACTGATTTCGACCGTATACCGAAAGTATTCGGTTCGTGGGATGGCGTCGAATTGCGTTTCGAAGAGAAGACCTATGAGGCTCTCCCCACGTGCAGTTTGCTACTCAGAGACTATGTATCCGACAAGCATCCATCAATGGTGGAGTTGGCGGTTGTCTATGGTACCGATCTCGGTGATTTTCATCAGCCCGAGTACTGCCTTGAAGGGCAGGGATTGAAGCGAGTCAAGCAGGGTGCCGTGCAAATGCACGATTCGAGTGGCAAGGTGTTTACGGGCACTAGCCTGATTATGGATGATGGTAGAGGTGGTCGTCAGGCCTTTGTCTACTGGTTCTATAACCACGGAAATACGGGAACGTACCTTGGCAGCGTAAAGGTCGGCGAACTATTCTATCGGATGTTTGGCGGAAAGACGGAGCCGTCCGCAATGGTTCGACTGTCTACCGATGCTCGCGACGGAGACGAAAAGGCGATCGAGAGGCTCAAGGTGTTCGGTGGCATGCTCTTTTCCTACCTTGAAAGCGAATTTCGATCGAGTGGTCGGCAATAGGGCTTAAGACAGGATAGCGATGTTTGGACAGATAAAAAAGCTGCTGGGACATTCGGCGGTTTATGGGCTGGGCGCTATGGCTGCTAGTTTATGCACGCTCGTATTGGCTCCGATCTATCTGCGGCGTATGGGTCTGGCCGAATATGGCAGGGTGCAGCTGCTCAACTCGTTCGCATCAATTATGACAACAGTGCTTACTCTTGGCGTGGCAAGCGTTTTACCGAAAATGTTCATCCACGACTGCACGAACGAAGATGACCGTAAGAAATTGCTGAGCTCGGCCATTGGGTTTGCCGCATTCAGCGCCTTGACAATGTTTGTAATTTGTTGGGCGCTGTCGGGTCGTCTCGCTCTTGCGCTCTGCAACGGCACGGAGTACCGGAGTCATGTCTTGATGGCGGCCAGTTACGGCGGATTGATGTTGATCCAGCAGGTAAGTGTCATCTATTTGCGAATTCGACAATGGCCTCAGAAATTCGTGGCAGTTTCGATTACGCAGATATCACTTATACTGATTCTCAACATCGTGCTGGTCTGGTATGCTCGTCTTGGAGTCCGGGGCGTGCAAATATCGAGTTTGTGCAGCTGTATAGTGTCGCTCTGTTTGGCGGCGGTCTTGGTCAGGCCTGGCCTATCAGCCAATATATCGCTCAAGATGGTAAAGCATGTTCTCCGGTTGGCAATACCTGTCGCTCCCGCTACAATGGTACCGTGGGTGCTGAATGTGTCCGACCGATACTTTATCAAGCACTCTCACGGGCTGGCTGACACAGGTTTGTACTCTATCGGATATCAAATTGGAATGATGGGGTTGATAGTGCTCATCAATGCATTCCAATGGGCATGGGGGCCTTTTTATCAGACTCATTGCGATGAACCCGGCGCGGACAGGATGTGCGCTAAAATTGGAAAGTACTATGTGTTGATACTTACGTTCATAGGGTTGATGGTTTCGGTATTCGCACCGGAGATTATTCGCGTATTGTCTCGAAAAGAGCTGTGGACGCCGGATCGTCTCCATAGTTGTGCGTTGATCGTGCCGTTGGTGTCACTCAGCTACGTCCTGAACGGAATCCAGGTATTTACGATACCGGTCTTCATGAGGAGAGACTGCGGAAAGAGATTAAGTGTTATAATGGGCGCTATCGCCTTGTTGAATATCGGATTGAACTTTTTTATAATACCGATTTTTGGGATTTGGGGCGCAGTTGGTACTACGTTGCTATGCTTTGGTGCAGGTTCAGTAGTTTGCATTGCGGCGTCCAATCGTATCTTTCATATCCCTTTTGAGTATGCGAATTATGCAAAATTGTTGATCGTGAGCGCCGGTTTGTACTTGGTATTTGGTCACTTGTCCGGAAGCATTTTTAAGATACTCCTGTTGAAAAGCTGCACGCCGATAATCTTCGCCGGTTTGTTGGCTGTAGTGAAGTTTGCGGATCCAACCGAGGTCGGCAAGATCAGGAGTATTCGATCCAGAGTCATGCGAAGATTCGGACTGCATGCCTGTGATCCGGCGTAATCTACAGTAATTTGGTATTCTGACTGGATTAATTTATGAGAAGAAATCGTACAATTACATTTCGAATAGTGTCGATGCTGCAGGGGATAATTGCGGCGATTGTCGGCTCGGAGATCGTCCGTAAACTTATGCGGACAAGGGCATACGGGATTTTTGGCAATACCGTTTGTCTGGTAATGGACAAGGCCGTCATTCCTGCATGGAATGGGGCGAAAATGGTACGCTCGGCCATTAAGCGCCGAGAGATCGTACTCTGGGGTATTGTCTGGCTGCTCTGCGCAGGGTTGGGTGTGGCAGCGATCACGGGGACACCGTTCATTATCAAGGCGGTTGCCGGGGGAATGGTTCTTCTGGCTCTCTCGATAGCGATACTGCGGAATCCTCTGCTCGGGTTGGGTGTATTCGTGCTTTTTGCACCTCTTATGAATATTGCCATCAGATCCGACATACCGGGATTGAGCAGTGATCGCGTGATTGTAGTTGTTTTACTGATTGCCTTTATCATGCAGATAAGGAAAGAATGGAAGTGGGAGTCACTTCCGCTTCTGCATACATGCATGATTCTTTTTGCCGCCGTGATGTTGATCGAAGCATTTAGGGCAGACCAGGTACGATCTGGTCTCTCTCTAGTGGTCTCGGGGTATGTCTTTCCGATCTTTATGTACTTTTTCGCCCGCCGCTGGGTGTCCGATGAAAAGACTCTGAATAATGTATTCACCTGGATACTGATTTCCGGTTTCTACTTTGCGCTTCTTGGGATACCGGAGCATTTCCTTCACCATACCATATTCAGACCTACTGTGTGGGTGGAAAAGGAATTGGGTACCGTGCGAATCCAGGGCCCGGCGACTTCTCCTACGGAGTTTGGAGTTGCCGTCGCAGGAGCGATTCTGATTGCCGTTGCTCGTTTTGCCATAGAGCCTCTGAAATCAAAGAAGTTCTGGTATGCTGTAGGAATTGCCGTTTCATTGCTTGCTATTCTTCTGACGCTCAGACGGTCGGTTTATATCGGGCTGGCCATGAGTCTGGCAGTAATGCTTGCCTGTTATCAACCGATTCGCCGGGTCGTAGCATGGTGCTTGATACTGGGCAGTCTTGCGTTGGCAATCGGCGCCAATCCATTAATGCATAGCAAATACTATAATTCTCGTATCGGCGACAAAGGCCCTCTATATTCTCGAGAGATAATGCAGTCGACTGCTGTAGAGGTATTCAAGGCTCATCCGATCTCCGGAGTCGGGGTCAACAGATTTAAATCGGAAATCCCGAAATATTTTAAATCCTACCACAAGATCCTGGTTTACCACGCGTACGGATTAGGATCTCCGCACAACCAGTTCCTTCGCATTGCTGCTGAAGGTGGTCTTATTGCATTGATCCCATTTGTAGGTCTGTTGGCTTTGATATTCAGCGCGAGTATCAGGGCTTATAGACGGACGACCACGAGAGGCTTGTCTGGAAGAGATGGAATAGTTTTGTACTGGGCTTTGAGCGCGGTATTCCTGGCTCAATCTTTGCAGGGAGATAGTTTCTTCTTCTGCCAGTATTCTTCGGCTGTTTGGTTTTTGATCACCGGAGCAGTGTTTGGGGTTCATTTTAAGAAAGCTAATGCAGCGGAGACTCAGGAATCGGCAACGCAAGGCATTGTACGCCGGATGGTGGCTCTGAAATCGGAAAATTAGATAAGGTATGATTCGCATGAAGATCGCAGTGCATAAAACAGCAGAAAAACGATACAACACATTCGCAGACAAATGGCTGGAGGAGATGCAGAGCCGTGGGATTGACGGAGTAGAGCTCGATTTTCGTGCCCCCGACCTCATCTGCAAGGTAAGAGAGTGTGATGGCGCGATGTGGCACTGGAGTCATCAGCCGGGAGATAAGCAGAGTTCGCCGAAGATTTTGAACGCGGTCGAGTTCGGTCTCGGTATTCCGGTATTCCCCGATTATCGTACCAGATGGCATTATGATGAGAAAGTGTCTCAGCATTACCTGCTGGATGGTATCGATGCCCCTAAGGTTCCTTCCTGGGTGTTTTGGGATTTCGACGAAGCAATGGAGTTCGTTGGGAAGTGCTCGTATCCGATAGTGTTCAAGCTCTCTGTTGGTGCGGGTTCATCCAACGTTCTCAAGCTGGACAATCGAAGTCAGGCAGAGAAAATCGTCCGTAAAATGTTCAATGAAGGTTTCTATCCTTACACGGTAAACGAATTCGTTCCGAAGTTGATACCAAGGAATAGGCGAGAGGTCGAACGGATCAAGAACAGAATCGTCCAGGGTCTGAAGTATACGGTGAATGAGGAGTGCCTGCCGGTACCCCACTATTTTCTGATACAGAAGAATTACGCATATTTTCAGGCTTTTATGCCGGACAATCTACATGATGTCAGGATCACTGTTATCGGTAATCGAGCATTTGGGTTTATTAGAGAGAATCGACCCGGTGATTTTCGTGCATCAGGGAGTGGAAGGATTATTTCCGAGCCTGAGAACATACCTATGGAAGCAGTGACCACCGCGCTGAAAGTATCCGCAAAATGCGGGTTCCAGAGTATGGCTTACGATTTCCTTAGATCTCCGGAAGGAGAGTATGTAATCAATGAGATCAGCTACTGCTTCTCCAGTAAAGCGGTGTGGGATTGTCCGGGGCACTGGGATTCCGACTTGAACTGGCATCAAGGACAGCTATGGCCGCAAGTTGCGCAGTTGGATGACTTTCTGGAGACCATAGTCCGCCGGAAGTGACAAATGGTGAAGTGCAGGACAGACGCCGAGGCCGCTACTCACAGTGATGCTTTGCAGGAACTTGACAAAATGTCTATGGATTCAAGCAGAAAACCGCATATCTGCTTCATAACCGAGTTTCCGGGTATGTATGGGCTGCTGACATCAAACGATTCCACTATGGCCGGTGGTGCGGAAATTCAGCAGATGCTGATAGCAAAAGCTTTGCTGGAAATTGGGTATACGGTAACCTTCCTTGTGCCGGATGCGGGACAGCCGGATGAGATTGAAACAAAGAGCGGTATTCGAGTTATCAAGACATTTCGGCAGAGTGACGATCCCGGCATACTCGGGCGTTTCGTTGGAATTATCAATCTCTGGCGTGCACTGAGACGTGCGAAAGCGGACATATTTTATCAACGAACAAGACCGGTGCTCACCGGACTTATCGCCCTCTTCTGCAATTCTCGGAGAAAAAGCCTTATATATTCCGTTGGCTCAAATAAATGGGCTGATGGATCATGGAAGCGCCAAGTGCCGAAACTTATCATACCGTTCTCTATATATGGATTGAGGAGAGCAGTTATCATCGCTCAATCGGAAGAACAGCAGAAGATGGTCAGCTCAAGCTTGGGGAAAGAGGCAGTGGTAATCAGGAGTACGTTTTCTATGCCGATCGCAGGTGAATGCGTTGTGCCGCAATATGTGTTGTGGGTAGGCAATTTTGGTAGAGTCAAGCGTCCTGAAATGTTTGTGGAACTAGCTCGCAGACTCCCCGAATGTAAGTTTCTTATGGTCGGAGGCCCCAGGGTCTCTGAAGAATCATTGTTTGATGAGATTCGAAGTAAATCAGGCAATGTGCCGAACCTGGAGATGACTGGTTCTGTTCCCTATGAACAGGTAGGACGATACTTCGATCAAGCACGTGTTCTTGTAAATACCTCTGCATCCGAAGGATTTCCCAATACGTATCTTCAAGCATGGTGTCGCGGCGTTCCAGTTGCGGCCACTTATGATGTGGACGATCTGCTCTCCAAGAGGGATTTGGGCATATTCTGCCAAAACATCGATGAATTGGAGGCAGGTGTTCGGCGACTTGCATCCGATACTTTGCTGTGCAAGGACATCGGAGAGAGGGCGAAGTCGTATGTTCTGGAGAATCATTCCCCTTCATCGGTAGCGCAAGCATACGACTCAGTATTTATGCATTTGTGGGATAACCAATCGAATCACGGGAGAAGGCGTAGCTAATGTCATTTGCCGACAAGGTATCATCGTACAACCGGGCGAGAAAGTGGTCGAGATTCCTGGAGATCATCAATCCTACTTCCGAAACCAGAGTGCTGGATGTAGGAGTTAACGCCAAGGAATACAGCGACGTTGATAACTACATGGAGAAGAACTATGATTGGCCGGAGATGATTACCGCCCTGGGAATCAACGATCTAACCGCATTCCAGGAGAGGTATCCGAAAGTGAAAGCCGTCCGCTATGATGGGAAATACTTTCCTTTCGTAGACAAGGAATTCGATCTGTGCTGGTCGAACGCGGTGATAGAGCATGTTGGAGGAAGAGACGAGCAGATTTTGTTTCTGAAGGAAATCGCTCGTGTCGCCAGGAGAGGTTTCATTACCACTCCGAATAGATTGTTTCCGATCGAAGTACACACTCGAACACTGCTGCTCCACTTGCTTCCAAAGGCTGCATTCGACTGGTATCTGTCTAAGGTTAGAAAGAAGTGGGCAACCGGACGGTATATGAGCTTGTTATCGAAGAATGATTTGAAACAGCTCCTTGAGGCCGCGGGCATTAGTAATTACAGAATAATCGGTAACAGGCTCGGATTGTTCTGCATAGATTACATCGTGGTTTTTGAGTCAGCGGAGTGAGGGACGGTTTTAGGATGAACGAGAAACCGGTACCTGTGATCATGTTTCATACAGTACGTCCGAGGACGCTTCCCTGGTATGCCAGTTTCCTATCATGCCCGCCCGATATATTCGAAGGCTATCTTCAGTATTTGAAGTCACGGCACTACGAAACGATTGGGATAAACGAACTGGTGGATCATATTTATGGTCGAGCAAAACTGCCTCCACGCAGTATTGCGCTGACCTTCGATGATGGTTATCTCGATAATTGGACTATAGTTGTGCCGCTGCTGAAGAAATACGGGTACAAAGGCACTATTTTTGTAAATCCCGAATTTGTCGATCCGAGAGATATTATTCGTAAGCAATGGGACTGTGCAGAGAATATTACCAGAGATCAGGTAGATGGTATGGTCTCGTGGGCCGAACTAAGAAGTGCCCAGACGTCAGGAGTGCTGGATGTCCAATCCCATTCTATGACGCACACTTGGTATTTCACATCTAATCGCATAATCGACTTTCATCATCCGGGAGACAAGTATCCTTGGCTTGCATGGAACGCTGATCCGCAGCGTAAGCATTTATGGATGTCTGAAGATCAGTCGGAAATAGTCGGCTTTGGCACTCCGGTATACGAAAATGCGAAAGCTATGGTGGCGCGGAGATACTTCGAGAACGAGGAATTGCAGGCACGGCTGGCGAACTTCGTCCGAGAAAATGGGGGGAAGGAATTCTTCACTCGGCCCGATTGGCGAGAGGTCCTCCGGAATCAGGTAGTGCCGACAGACCTCGATGGGACATATGAGTCGGAGGAGGATCGCAGGAAGCGGATAGATTGGGAGTTGCAGGCGAGCAAGGAAATTATCTCTGATAAGCTGGGGAAACCGGTGGATATCATCTGCTGGCCAGGTGGCGGTAGTGACCCATATTCCAGAGAAGCCGCGTTGCGCATTGGGTATCGGGCTTGGACGGTATCGGCATTGAAAAATCGCTTTGGCTGCTCCATACCGGAAATCGGTCGTATCGGGATACCTGTGATCAACGGGGAGATAGGCGGCAGGGCGATCAATCGCATGGTATTCGCATACCAGGTCGAGGGCTACAGGGAGTCAGGCGCATGGCATTATGCCAAATCTACCATACGCCGCATCCGTCGTTCATTTAGTCCACGTCAGGAATCACGCTAATGGTATTGACCGAGAAGATAATTAAGCATGTAGTGTATCCAATTCATGGCATTGTCACAAAGAGACCGATGCTGGGGAAACTGCGTGAACTGGAGGACAGTCAATGGTGGACTTCGGAACAACTGCTGGATCTCCAATGGCGTAAACTCCAGACACTTCTCATTCATGCTCAGACAAATGTTCCGTACTACAGGCGCACTTTCGCTGATGCTGGAATAGATGTTCGGGATTTTCGATCCCAGGATGACATTCGACATCTGCCTATGCTTACAAAGGAAATGATCAGAGAGAATCGAGATGCGTTGATTGCCGAAGGCACGCAGAAATCCGAGTTGAGAACATTTTCCACGAGCGGATCGACCGGACAGAACATGAAGTTCTACCTGGATAATAACTGTGGTGCCGCCGGCGTGGCTTCAGTGATGAGAAATCATCGGTGGATGGGCTCGGACATCGGTGAATTGGAGGTAGTCATCTGGGGATCTCCAATCGAGTTGAATGCGAGTCGCAAGCTGTCCGGCAGGCTGAATTATGCGCTTCAGGGCGTAAAGTTTATCTCAGCGTACGAGCTGAAAGAAGACTCGATCCTTGAAGGCATAGAGGATATGCGCAGATGGAAGCCTTCGATAGTTACTGGATATACAGGTGCACTCGAAGTATTCGCCAGGTTTATGGTGGATCGAGGGATCAAGGGTATACGACCGAAAGGGGTAATCTGCTCTGCCGAGATGCTTTTTCCGCATCAGCGTGAAATTATCGAAAAGGCTTTTGACAGTAAGGTATTCAACAGATATGGATGTCGTGAGTTCTATACTATTGCCCATGAATGCGATTGCGGCGGGTTTCATTTGAATATGGAGCGAGTGTTCGTCGAAAGTCTGCCGGCCGAAGCCGCCGGACAGGGATATGAAGCCGGGGAACTGGTTGTCACTGATTTGGATAATTTCGGAAGTCCGATGATAAGATACCGGATCGGCGATATGGGCGTAATGGAGGATTCCGGGCAGAAATGCACATGCGGCCGTGGATTGTTGATGATGAAAGAACTGCATGGCCGAGTATTCGACGTTATCAAGACCTCCAGCGGCCGGGTGCTCCCCGGTGTGTTCTGGACGATTCTATCAAAGACTGTTCCCGGCGTCGATCAACTTCAAATTATCCAGAAGAGCCTCCTGCATATTGTAGCCAATCTGAAAACCAACAGCACATTTACAGAAGGTGCGAGAGATCAATTGAAGACGAAGATCATTGAGTACTGCGGGCAGGACACTCAAGTGGACATAAACCTTGTCGACAGAATAGAGCCGACAGCATCAGGCAAGCTCAGATTTGTAATTTCAGAGTTGAAACAGTGAAGATCATCACAGCCAACAAATATCATTTTCTGAATGGCGGCGCAGAAAGGTACATGCTTAGCCTGACAGAGGAACTGCGAAATCAGGGACATGAAGTCATTCCGTTCGGGATTCGATACGATAGGAACATACCCACGGATTATGACGAATATTTCATTGCTCCTGCCGGTAGTGGAGATCAAATCAGGTTGAACAGACAGGAAGGCGGCGCACTTACCAGACTTCGCATTGCTGCTCGAGCAGTGTATTCCCTTGAAGCCAAGTCGCTGATGAACAGGCTTGTCTCAGATACAAACCCTGATCTTCTCTACTGCTTGAACATTGTAAACCACATGTCTCCGAGTATAATTGACTCCGCCGCAAAGCATGGTGTGCCGGTAGTCATGCGGCTGTCGGACTATAATCTGGTTTGTCCGAGCTATTTGTGCCTGCGTGAGGGATCAGTTTGTACAGAGTGCTACGCTGGATATCACAGGGCATTGAAGTATAAGTGTATCTACGGGTCTATGTCGGCCACGGCTTGTAGAGTCATTGCCATGTATGCACATAAGTGGCTGGGACTGTATGATAAGGTAGGTGCTTTTGTCACTCCTGCGAAAACTTTGAGGCATGCTCTAATAAAGTGCGGTTTTCCCGAGGAAAAGGTACACTACATACCTACTTTCGTGAACATATCGAATTGGAATCCCTGTTACGAGAACCATGGATACATTCTGTACTTCGGCAGATTGACTCCTGAAAAAGGGATAAACGTGCTTATCGACGCTTACTGCGCTTCCGGTGTTTCGGATCCGCTGGTGGTCGTAGGTGACGGCAATCCCGATTACGTTGCAGGTCTCAAGTTGAAGGTGCCGGAGAATATGCGAGAGCGTATACACTTCGTCGGCGAAAAATCAGGTGAGGAACTGCGTGACGTGGTTCGCTACGCAAAGTACGTAGTAGTACCTTCAGTTTGCTTTGATAATTCTCCGAATGTAGTTTACGAATCTTTTGCTGCCGGTAAACCCGTAGTCGGATCTGCGATAGGTGGAATCCAGGAGCAGGTAAATTCGAATGTCGGTATGTTGGTGAAGCCGGGAGACGTCACGGAACTGGCACAAGCATTGCAGTCGCTCTCAGCAGATACAGAAAGGTTGGAACTACTAGGGCGAAATGCACGCAGGTTAGTAGAGGAAGAGCACAATGTGAAGACGCATATTGAAAGGCTTTTGAGGCTCTTCGGCGAAGTGTGTTCGGCAGGGGGACAGTAATGCGTGCTAAATGTAGCTTGCTCGGGACTATGGTTCTATTAACGTTCTGCAGTGTGATAATCTTGCATCAGTTGGCTATAGCCGGAGGAAATCGTTCCGTTCGGTTGAACAACTACAATAACTGGGGTTGTTTTACAACTCCGCGAACCAGCACTGATGAGGCGATTGCGTTGGCGGCACAGAGAGACAATGTCGTCATAACGGAGAAGTGGCCTTTCGATGCGGCAGAGCGGATAAAGAAGGTCAATCCAAGAGCGAAAGTATACATGTACTATGCTCTGTGCGTAAAGAACATTACGGATGACGACTCTATGAACCATGCCCAGATGCTGACTCCGGTACGCAGGACGAAGATCGAATCAAATGATTGGTGGCTGAGAGATGGGGCAGGGGAAACGATCAAGGAAACGAATGCTACATTGCTGCTGGATGTTGGGAAGCCTGGATTCAAAGAAGAGTATTTGAAAGATGTGCTTGCGGGACTTGCCATACACAAAGTGGACGGAGTAGTATTTGATTACTGGCTCCCTCACCCGTGGTCATTAAGTTATGTCAAGAAACATGCAGCAGGAAAATATACAAATGATACCTGGTTTGAGGAGGCATGGCAGCCTTACGTAAGATATGTTACGAACGGATGCCGCGCGGCAGGATACCGTGTGATCGGCAATTCTGCCGGAATTCTGGACAGCGGCAGCAAGTTCATGGATTGGCAGAGGACTAATGTCGATGGTGTAATCTACGAGAGGTGGTCGGTCAACTGGGCCGATAAAGGCGGCGGCTGGCTGCCGCCCGCTATCGTAGAACAGAATATTCGGGGCTTCAACCTCGATACAAAGGAGTCCTGGACAGCGGATCACGGCCTGAGAGCGGACGACCCAATGGTGCAGCAGGAAAAGGTTCTGTCTCTGGCAATGTACTACGTTGCCGTACCTGAATCTCCGAGCGCACGTCGTTCATTTGGATATTACGGCAGCCGCGGTCAATTTTGGGACCCGCTCTGGGATTTTTACATTGGAAAGCCACTTGGATCACCGATCAAGTCTAATGGAGAGTATTTCTGGAGTCGCAAATTTTCACAAGGACTTGTATTGCTGAATTACGATAATCATGACATATCATATACGTTGGACGGCAAATATCATGACAGCTCGGGGACTGAATACAGTGGAGATATAACGGTCTCTTCTCATTCAGGGCTTATACTAGCACAGTCATGAGATAACGCCTCTGTTGAGGAGTCGAAGATTCGGTATGAAAATTGCAATGCTTGGCTCAAAGGGTATCCCGGCTACATGGGGTGGGATCGAACGTCATGTCGAGGAGATCAGCATTCGGCTGGTGAAACTCGGCCATGATGTCACAGTATACTGCAGACCCTATTATACTGAGACTGAAGAGACTATGTATCAGGGGATAAGGCTGAAGAAACTGCCTACTCTTCAAAGCAAGAGTCTGGATGCAATCACGCACACCTTTCTTGGAACAATGGATGCGATTGTGCGAGACTATGATGTGTTGCATTACCACGCAATCGGTCCGGCTACCCTTTCCGCATTCTCCCGAATGGCATTGAAGCGCACTGTAGTGACGGTTCACGGCCTGGACTGGCAGCGGGAAAAGTGGGGGCGTGGTGCAAGCATGTTTCTTAAGTTCGGTGAGCGAGCCTCGGTTCTATTTCCGAACCGCACGATAGCTGTGTCTCGATATTTGAAGGCCTATCTAGAAGAAAAGTATCGGAGATCAGTTGACTACATACCCAATGCGGTAACCGACCCGGTCGTCAGAACGCCATCGAAGATCAGGGAATATGGTATCAGTGGAAGAGATTACCTGCTGTTTGTAGCCAGACTGGTGCCTGAAAAGGGCTGCCATTTCCTGATAGATGCGTACAAGCGGCTGAATCCCGATATGAAATTGGTGATTGCCGGCGGATCCAGTCACTCGGATGATTATGTAGAGGAACTGAAGAAACACGCCTCGGAGAAGATAATATTCACAGGTTACGTTTTTGGCGAGACCCTGCAGGAATTGTATAGTAACGCTTACTGCTACGTACATCCTTCTACAATAGAGGGACTCCCGTTTACTCTTTTGGAAGCCGTTTCTTATGGCAACTGTGTAATTGCAAGTGATATTCCGCCAAATGCCGAAGTTGTCGGGGATACAGGACTTTTGTTCCAAACTCAGAGCGTCGATAGTCTATGCAATGCCCTTGAGAGAGTGTTGGCTGATCCTGCAATGGCGAGGGCTTTGGCAGAGAAGGCCAGAGTAGTAGGACTTTCGGAGTATAACTATGACAGTGTGACAGCCAAAACTGAAGAAGTGTACAGGTCACTGTGCGGATAGGTGGTTTTTGGCATAACGCCAGTCATAAGATTAAGCTTGATACGAATAACTATTACTCCACCAATTTAAGTTCGTGTGCCGTCTCATGGGTCAGACCCCTTCACTAACCATTATAACTTTTTTTGATGAAGTACTAGAGCCGAAGACATTTGGTCTTCGGCTCTAGTTGTATTATCTATTATACTACCTGCAGCAGTGGTTAGTTGCTGTTTGCCATTATTATCCCTGTATGTGGTGGCACAGTGATCGTACCTGAGAGGATGTTTCCATCGGAGTCTAGGTATGTGCGATCCAGCTTGTAAGTAATACTGGTCGTAGATTCATAATTCAGAAGCACTAGCCCCTGGGTGTATTTTCTACTCCAGAAGTAGTTGTTCGGCAGTTTTACGAATGGTGCTGCAGGTGTGCCGATTTTAAAGTCCCAAATGCTCTCCCAATATATCTTCAGATTACCGGCATGATTGTATGACCGCAGTGCCTGGGATGGTGGAATGGCTATGTAGTACATTGCAACTCCAACCTTTACCTTCTGACTATAGATCGGATCCGACCGTCGGAGGCCATAATCAGCAGTCCAGACTTCAAGCGGGTCCTGATACATATGGTTGATACGGTTTGAGATAATCTTGCCCGACAGCCATGCTCCGTGATTTGCAGGCCAGTCAACCGCCCATTGCTCGTAAACAGTTCCATCGACTTGAGTTCTCTGCCAGTCACACTTGGGGTATCCACTGTTGTACTCGCCTGCACAGTTGCCTATTACTCGATATCCGGCATTTCGCAACCCTGAAGTCACGTACGATATGAAAGGCTGCCACGCTTTTGTGTACCAATCCATATCGGTAGGATAGGCGGCCGGGAATGGGCGATTCTTCATAAATCCGGCAAGGTAGCTAGTGGACAAGCCTCCCGTCCAGTAATCGAGTACGACACCGCTAAGATTGCGCCCGGATAGTCTGCTCAGTAAAGCATTCAGATATGCTTCTTTGAATCCCGGCTTTCCAACATCCAGGAATGTTGATGTGCTCGATTCCTGCACAAGGGCGCCATTGCCATCTCGCAGCCACCAATCGTTTGCTGCGATGGCTGCTTTGCTCACGGGAGTGAGCTGGTGTACAGTCCCGGCGTTTGGCACATCGCCATCCGCATCAACGGTTGCCTTTATGGAAAGAGCATAATAGCAGTAGATCTTTGTCTGAGGATTGGCGGCCTTCATAGCCGAAACTGCTGATGGAGAACAGCCCTCTGTGACTACAATGTTATCTCTTTGAGATTGGACTTGAGTCTCTTGAGTCACGCTCCATCCCTCATCATTGCAAAATGCCGTGCTGTCATAGGTGTTTAATCTAATAGATCTTGCTCCTGTGGTGGTTGCGTCCTGTGTTACGGTTACGTCACTTGGTGAAGTACTTGTAGTCGTAGAGCTAGAAACCGGTTTGCTCTTGATCGAACTGTCAGTGCTTGGCAATGATGGTAGTGACGATACATCCGTTATTGGTAATGTAGACCCCTTGATGACATCCCCATCCACAGCAGGGGAAGTAAGAGCGGTAGCTATGCCGCTTCCTCCTCCACATCCGTACAAAATAATCGGTATAGCGCATAATGCCACAAATCGTCCAATTATCGATACTGCCCCGGAACTTCTCATCCTTGAACCTCCCCGTGAATTGATTGGATAATTAGGGAGCATACCAGTCGCCGACATTTCCCTAGTCGCGGAGGTGACCGGAGTGCTCTATCAATCTGTCCCAAGTATTTCTTCCTGCTGAAGGCGCATTATCGGCCTGAAGAATATACCAGGATTTGCAGCCGTAAAGAGTAGGGCATGTGGTACGGGAGTTGGCTAACGGCGGAATGTGGTGTGATTTCGTACTTCGCAACATGGTTGTCTAATGCCCGAGCCATTATCGGTCGGGCATTAGACTATTACATGATGTATACTTGTAAGCCGTAGTGCTAATTGCAATCAGCGAGTATTAGGCCGGTATGCGGTGCAACGTTGATTGTGCCTGAGTATGTCGTGCCGTGCTCATCGACGTAAGCATGAGGCAATGTGTATGCAATGCTCTTTGTCGGCTCATAGTTCAGCAGTACCAACCCATGTGTATACTTTCTGCTCCAGAAGTAGCTTGTGGCTGACTTGACACTTGGCGCTGCGGGAGTTCCGATTTGCAAATCCCAGACGTCTTCCCAGAAGATCTTGAGATTCCCTGCCAGGCCGAAGCTTCTGTATGTCTGAGAACTCGGAACAGCGATGTAGTACATCGCGAGCGAGACCTTTAACTTTTGATCGTAAATCGGATCAGACATCCTCAGGCCGTAATCCGCGGTCCAAGCTTCAAGTGGGTCTGCGTTGAAATGTGCTATTCGCGTACTGATCGTACTCGGAGAGAGCCAATTTCCACCGTTCGAGGGCCAGTCGACAGCCCACTGCTCATATACCGTGCCATCGATCTGTGTTCGCTGCCAGTCGCAGTAGTATGAGCCACTAATGTATTCACCGGCGCAATTACCGATAACTCTGTAACCGGCACTCCGCAATCCGCTCATTACATATTTTATGAACGGCTGCCATGCCCTTGTGAACCAATCCTGGTCCGTACGATATGCGGGGTTGTACGCGCCGGCCGGGGTGCGCCATGGAGCTACACCCACTGGTCCACCGGGCATCCAGAAATCGAAAACCATTCCGTTGTATCCTCTTCCGGATATGCGGGACAGTAGTCCATTGAGATAGGCTTGTTTGAATCCCGGCCTTCCAACATCAAGGTAATAACAATTGCCACCGGGTGCAGGAACGAGCTGTCCAAGTTTGTTTCGAAGCCACCAGTCATTGGCATCTATGATGGCTTTGGTCAACGGTGTGAGTTGGTGGGTGCTGGCGTCATTGGATATGCCGTCCACATCTGCAAGAGACTTTACGCACAAGGCATAGTACATGTACATTTTTGCGTTAGGATTGAGAGATTTGACGGATGATCCTATTGAAGGATTCCATGATTCGTGCAGAACAATATTGTCCTTTGCTGCCAAAGCCTGGAGCATTTGGTCCTTCGTCCATCCTGCATCGTTACTGAAGAAGTAGTTATTGTATGTATTGAGTTTTACGGATCTTGTGACCCCCAGGACAGGCAGGGTATCTGCGGATGTGAAACTTAGGGTGATCCACAAGAAGAGCACTTCGAGAGCGGCTGTGAAAAACGCCGTACGCCAATAGCGACTGTGCCGTAGCCCTGAAAACAACATGATGCATGCCTCCAATTCTCATCACTCTGTATGGATGATTCGACTATTCAGGATAGTTGTTGGTGGTGATACAGGTAGAACACGGTACCAAATGGACTATACCCAAGGAGACGTAGTTACCTAAACATACGAATAAATGGAGGCGTACGAAGTTATAGCTGTAGGTGAGTAAGCGGCGTTATGCGATGGGCTTAAGTAGTAGTGGCTAACGGGTTAGTGGAATTATGAAGGACGATAGAGAATGCAGAAAGTGGCAACAAGATATAAGAGGAGATCGGCTATCAGAGATTTATCCGTAAGGAGAATGGTGTCGGGGCTGCCTCCCTGATCCTTACGATAAACAAGGTAAAGATAGCGGAATATGCCGTAGAGGACGAATGGTACCGTGAAGATCAATCGATGAGTGTGGAATTTGTGGACTGTATCTTCGGACATTGTATAGAGCGCATATGACAACACCGTAGCAGTAGTGACGACAGAGATCATTTGGTCGAGAAACGGAATGTTGTACTCGGAGAGTATCTTTCTATGTTCAACGGCCTTAGCTGAAAGTAGCACGATCTCATGTCGTCTTTTGCATAATGCCAGAAATAGAGCAAGCAACATCGTGCAAATTACAAGCCATGAGGATATCTCGACAGATATGGCTTCAGCCCCTGCGATGGTGCGCAGGACGAATCCCGCAGCAACGGAGAATACGTCCAGAATGACTGTGTGCTTCAGCTTGAAGGAGTATGCCACTTGCAGGATAAAGTATGCCAATGCCGCGAATAGGAATGTCCTGGTAAGCAGAGATGCCCACAGTATTGAGATGCCGGCAATCAATACAAAAGCCACGGAAGCGACACGACGATCTAAGAGTCCGGAGGCAATCGGGCGAGAGCACTTGATGGGATGTTTTCTGTCCTGCTGGTAATCGAGCAGGTCATTGAGCAGATAGACGGCGCCGGAAAGCAGACAGAATACTGCGAAAGCCTGCACTGCCAGTTTCACATGCGTTTGTTCACCGGCGGTTTGGGAGAACACAAGTGCGGCGAATATGACAAGATTTTTAGTCCATTGCTTTGGACGAAGGCTGAGTATCAAGCCCAGGAGAGGATTCCTCTGGGAAACGGGAGAGCAATCCGAGCCTGCATATGTCTTGCGAGTCAAAGTGTTGTCCTCCATGACGACCAAGGGAGATACTGTGAAGCGGAAGTTACAAGTCGTAGTATACACGCTGTCAAGGCGGAAATCAACAGCCTTTGTTTCGCGATCATGCGTTTTGGCTAATAGCGTAGGTAAGCAGTAAGCTGGCCGGAAAAATGGGTGAGGAGTGGTAAAGATCCTATCGCGAAGTGCCGATAATCATCATTGAGCTTGATATGCTTGTGCACAGAGTACGGGAAGATAGTGGTTGCTCTGTGAAAGATTGAGCGGTACGCAAGGCCGGAGTGCCAAATTGCGAAGAGGAGAGTATCAATCAATGATTCAGATGGTCATGTATGCGATAATAAGTCTAGTCGCGCTATTTGGCGTCGGTGCCATGATGCTGCTGGTTTCGGCGGGATTCACCGCGCGCTGTGAAGAGGAGCACTGGGCTGCATATTGGCTGGACACTCCTAGCACGGAACGGTCTCTCAGGGTCTGCGTGTTGAAATCAGAGGATTTTGGTGAGTGTGTGGACAAAGCTGCGTGATGTCCATGACAGTTTATATTATAGCCAGTTGTAAAGAAGCCATCTTCGTCGGAAGGTGGCTTCTGTCGTTAATGCACTTTGCTATAAGTCCTTGCATATGAGATAATCGAGAAACCCATTCGATTGCACTTGTGGAGTCACAATGACCGGAATAATCGACCGATATCGTTCACTTCGAAATATCGCCTCTCTTT
>Ga0272448_1003309_pt1 | contig 19287 bp, 17 predicted proteins | sample YNPCB0191_FD_202220 | JGI IMG/M metagenome (GOLD analysis project Ga0272448, IMG submission 202220) | Hot spring sediment microbial communities from Yellowstone National Park, WY, United States - YNP-CB-019-1 | ecosystem: Environmental > Aquatic > Thermal springs > Hot (42-90C) > Sediment... | reverse complement strand
CTCCTACTGGTACGAAATCAGCTTTGTATAAAAGAATGTCGGCGGCCATTAAAACCGGATAGTCTAATAAGCCGGTATTAGGCTTTTGACCTTCTTGAATTTTTTCTTTGTATTCAATCATTGCTTGAAGCCTAGAAACCGGTGTAATGGTATTAAAAATCCAAGTAAGATTAGCGTGTTCTGGAATATGGGATTGAATAAAAATTATTGATTTTTTAGGATCAAGACCAGCAGCCAAAGCGTCAATAGCCATTTTAAAAATCTCTTCTCTTTTTTCTTCTGGTTTATATTTCAAAGTGAGGGCATGGTAGTCGGCAATAAAATAAAAGCAGTTGTATTTTAAAGAATTCTGAAGCTCAACTGCCTGTTTTAGCATTCCTAAATAATTTCCGATATGTAATTCACCGCTTGGCTTTAAACCGCTAACAATGGTTGGCTTGCCAATTTTATTAAAATTTTTGAACATAGTGAAAAATTTTTGCTACAAAATTGAGCACCCCGCCCTCTATGCCTGTTGAATAAGGACCGATTTAGAAATTATGATTTAATCTTGATAAATTATCTTACCTTAATTTTACGTGCTTAGAGGGCGGGGTAAAGGTTTGGTAAATAAATTTTCTGCGTCCTTCGGATTTGAAAATCTATACCAAGCCCTATACCTCTATTATTACTGGTAAGACCATTGGCCGTCTTTTTGTTCTATTATATAAAAATTGGCCGATTTGATCACGTATTAATGATTTAACATAATCTATTTCTAATTGCTGACGTCGAGGAATCCGACTAATAATACTCCGAATCCGCTTTCTTAATTCCTCCACAAATTCTTTATTTTCTCTTAAATAAATAAAACCGCGAGAAATGATATCTGGGTTTTTCAAAAATCTGCCAGTGCGGCGATCCAAAGTCGCAATAATTACTACCATTCCTTCCTGAGCCAATACGCGGCGATCTCTTAAAACTATTTCGCCAACATCGCCCACCCCTAAACCATCAACCATCACATAGTAAGCAGGGATTGTTTCTTCGCTTATTTTAACTGAATCTTTAGTCAATAAAACAACCTGGCCATTGTCAACTAATATCGTTTCCGAGGGTTTAAGACCAAGCACTTCTTGGGCGTGCTGGGCATTTCGCCATCTCATAAAATAATAACCGTGAATGGGAATAAAGAATTTTGGTCGGACAAATTTCATTACTGTTTTTAGCTCTTCCTGAGGGGCGTGGCCGGAAGAATGGATGTCTATCATTTTATAGTGATAAATTAAAGCTCCCTGTCGGGCTAAATCATCTTTAAGAATTTGAACACTGCGCTCATTCCCTGGCACAATTGAAGATGAAAGAATCACCATATCTCCTTTCTTAATTTTGATATAGGGGTGTTCTCCATTGGCAATTCTCATTAAACTAGCCTGCGGCTCGCCTTGGGCGCCAGTACAAAGAAGCACTAATTTATTGTCTGAGTATTTATGAATTTCTTCTAAGGGAATTAAAGTGTCTTTTTTTACCTTTATAAGGCCGAGGTTTCTGGCAATCTGAATATTGGTTTTCATTGATGAACCACTAATCGCTACCTTTTTATTAAATCGCTCGGCAATTTTAATGATTTCTGCTAAACGGTCGAGCAATGAGGCAAATGTGCCGATAATAATTCGACCCTTGGCTATTTTAAAAAGTTTTTCCAATTCCCGCTCAACTACCCTTTCCGAAATTGAATAGCCCGGTTCTTCGGCACCAGTTGATTCTAATAAAAGCGTGTGAATTTTTTGTTTGCCAATTTTTTCCCAAATTTCTAAATTTCGGGGGCGGCCATCAACATCATAATCAAATTTAAACTCGCCCCCGTGAACAATTTTGCCAATCGGAGTATCTAAAATCATGCCTACGGTTTCAGGAATATTATGAGTCACTCCAAAAAATTCAACTTTAAAATTTGGAGAGAGCTGATAAGTTTTGCCAAGCTTAATAATTTCAAAATTTAGTTTTGGGCTATTAGGAAAATCTTCCTGGCGCTTAGCAATAATTTCTTTAGTGATCGGCGTAGCAAAAATTATGGGATTACCAATTTTTTCTATAATATAAGGAATGGCGCCAATATGGTCATAATGACCATGAGTAATAATTAAAGCTCTAATATTTCTTTTTCGTTCTTCAAGATAAGAGACATTGGGGATAATATAATCAATTCCTGGTGTAGTTTCTTCAGGAAATTGTAAACCAGCATCAATGACAATAATTTCGTCTTGATACTCAAAAAACATCATATTTCGACCAATCTCCTCTAAGCCACCTAAAGCGCAAAAACGAACAGTTGGTTCACTTTTTAACTGCTCTTCTTTTTCTCGCCTTACTGGCAAGACCATTTTTCTTTTTGGTTTGATTAATTTTTGTTTAAGCATACCAGGTAGTAGAGCGGCGATTGTCTTTCTATAAGAGATCTCTCGCAGGGAGACAATTTTATTAATTTACAACTCACCGCTCATTAAATATTCTTTTTTGATATTCTTTATTTTTTTCTCAAATAGCCAGATAGTTTGATAAATTGTTGTAAATTTATCGCCGCTTCACTACCTGGCATATTGTTTTGTGCCGAGGGTGGGATTCGCCCCGCACTATAGCAAAGCTAAGTGCGGGGTTAAATCTGCTTAACCTCGCTACGCTCGGGATGAATATTTAAAACCCACAATATTAGTGCCCAGGGGGAGATTCGAACTCCCACGATCTTACGATCACGCGCCCCTGAAGCGCGCACGTCTCCCGATTCCGTCACCTGGGCAATCCATAAGTAGTCAAATGTCAATAGTCAAATGTCAATAGCCTATTTTCCTCTTCCTTTATATTTTTCAAAAATCGCCCAAAAGCTTAAAATCTTTTCTCCTTTATTATGAACCCGATGAAATTTACCTGCTTCAATAGGCACAACATCGCCGGCTTTTACTTTTATAATTTTTTTGCCAACTTCCATTGTTCCTTTGCCATCAATAAAAATATAAACTTCATCAACGTTTTTGTGAGAATGGCCAAGAGTTGATTTTTTAGGATAAAGTTCGGTCAAAGAAATATTTAAATGTTTAAGCTTAATGAAATCGTAAACTCGATAAATCTCATTATCGCGAACCAATTTGGCTAATTTTTTATATTGTTTAAGAGTCATAACAATAAGCTAAGCGCTTATCGCTTAGCGCGAAGCGTAATTGGTGAATTTCTTAACGATTTGCGCTTCGCGATTTGTCTCCCTTAGGGAGACCTTCCGTAGGGAGGCGATTTGCTTTATTTAAACACTCTCGCTGTTTTCACATACCATTTATCAATATCTTTGAAACGATCGCTTACTGAAGAAATAAATTTTTCATCAATCTTTCGACCTTGCTCAGGACTGAAGCCCTTAAGCCAGTTTTTGGTGACATAAAAATAAAATGGCGAATAAAGAAAGATGGCGGGCTGGTCTTGAATAATTAATGACTGAAGAGTTGTTAGGTCCGCCTGACGTTTTGTATCGTTTAAGGTTTTCCTTATTGATTGGATCAAACTATCCGCTGTTTGATTCTCATAAAGAGCTAAGTTAAGGCCAGGATAAAATCGCTCTGAAGAATGCCAGAAAGAAAACAGATCAGGACTGTCAATACTTCCAAAGATATTACCAAAAAGTATCATTTCATAATCACGACTTTTTATAATTTCATCGGTTATCTCTTGGCTGGGCCGAACTACTAAATTTAATTTAACACCTATTTTTGACCAATCCTCACTCAAAATTTGAGCCGTTTCAACCAAAAATGGTATCTCGGGTACAACCAAATTAAATTCCAAACGTCTCAATTCTTTCTTTTGGCTCTGCTTAGGATTGGTATTAATATTTTTTTCACGAATACCCTGCCCTGAGTCTGCCGAATGGGCTTGCCCTGAGCCTGCCGAAAGGACTTGCCCTGAGTCTGCCGAAAGGACTTGCCCTGAGGTTTCTCGAAGGGCTTCATTATTCAGCTGCCAACCACTAGTCTCTAAAACTTGTTCAGCTTTCTCTAAAGAAAAATCTTCTTGAGGATAAATTTCAGATGCATATCCTTTCATTCCCAAGACCAAGGGACCTTCAACAGGAACTGCTTTTCCATTAAACACTTTCTCGATTATTTTTTTTCTGTCAGTGGCATAATTTAAAGCCAGGCGTACATTTTTATCTTTGAAAATATCCTGTTTATAAGGGTTAAAGAAAATTGCATAGTATCTCGGCATCCGAAGTTCAAAAATTTGATGATTGATGCTGATTTTAGAAAGATTTTTGGGATTTATTCCACCAAATCCATCGATCGTGCCAGAATTGAAATTTTTAATTAATTCTTCTTCATTTTGATAAAACTTAAAAGTTATTTTTTTTAAATAAGGTTTTTGTCCAAAATAAGATTCATTGCGAGTAAGTTGATATTCCGAAACAAATCCCGAGTGTTCTTTATAAAAAGATAAAAATTTAAAAGGTCCATTGCCAACTGGCTCAAGATTATAATCAGAAAGCCGAAAATTAGCAACTGGAATAGAACCAAAAATGTGTTGAGGGATTATTTTAAGTTCTTTTAGGCTGTTTTCAAAAAAACCATAGGTTTCTGGTAAGGTTAATTTTATTTCTCGCTCGCTTATTCTTTCTACATCTACTCCTTGCCAAAGAGAAAAAAGCGGAGAGTGGCTATCAGGATTCTGAATGGTTTTTATAGTAAAAACAATATCATCACTCGTAATAGGTTCTCCATCGTCCCAAAAGAGATTTTCTTTAAGACGGATATTCCAAACCCTACCATCGTCGCTCATTTTATAATTTTCTGCCAAATCCAAAAGCCGGCTAAAAATCAATTCTGTTAAGTCGCGGTCTGGATCGCTATTGGCTAAAACTGGATTAATAAAACTAGGCTGACCAATTACGCCTTCGACGTACTCGCCGCCAGAAACCGGCACAAGATGGGTGTTTTGGCAAAGAAAATTTATAATCACAAAAGTGGCCGAGGTAACAAAGATTGAAGAGGCAGTAATAAAGATTAGGCGTTCGGTCCGAGAAAAGTTTCTAAATAGCCGGATTAAAATTTTCATATAGAAACTGATTAACGCTGATATGCTGATTAATGCCGATGAGTACGTTGATTTCAGCGTATTTCAGCGTTCTTATCAGCGTAGTTCTGCTTCTAAATTATCAGGTTAAAAACTGATAGAACGGCAAAAATTATTATTAAGACAATAGTGGCGATAAAAATTAAGCGCTCTAAGCCGCGGCGCTTAGCATAAAATTCGCTTTCGCTGCCGCCAAAAACACCAGAAAGCCCTGATGACCGTTCCTGAAGCAAAATTAAGACAATTAAAACGACTGAGATAATAATTTGGGCAATAGAGATGAACATGCGAATATTTATGCTAATATTTACTAATAATATGCGGATGATTATATTCGCAAACTATTCGCAAAAATTCGCAAAATCATTAGAATGATTTAATCTTTAAACACTCTTTTTGCAGAAAAACTAACAATGAAATTAACTAAACTTATAATTAAAGTAGCATAAATGAGAGAAACAGTTCCAGTTATAGTAATATTTATTAAAAGTTTGTCAAGAAGATAAAGGACGAGGGCGTTGACCAAGAAAATCCCTAGGCCCAAAGTTAAAACAATTATTGGGGTAAAAATTAATTTAAGAATTGGTCTAAAAAAGGCATTAATGAGGGTGAGAACTGCTGCCACTAGTAAAAAATTATTAAACCCGGGGCTAATCTCAAATCCTTTGACAAAATATGTAGCGGCGAACAAACCGATAAGATTTGAAAAAAAGTAAAAAATTAATCGAGATAAGAAATACATACGAATTTTTCCTATAAATCTTGCAAGCAGCTGAAAGGTTCGGCCCTAAGCGTATTGAATTAGGATAAATGTATTATATCAAAGTTGGCCAAAAATTTCAAATCAACCCCGCTAATTTGAATTTCATTTAGCGAGCCGGTGTTTTCTCCGAAACCCCGCAAACTGGAGCAAGTTGTTTGAGAAAACTGTCTCGCAGGCCAAAAAATTTTTTATTTAAGTCCTATAACTTATTTGAACGATTGTGTGAGGCGTAACTATATAAAAAATTATGAGCGAGCCGATATTTTTCTCCGAAACCCCGCAGCCGACCGAGCATGGTCCGAGCACTCAATACCTTGAGTGCTCGGTCGGTCGGCGAGGACAAGCGAGCGAGCGCGCTGGAGCGAGCGAAGCGGGTTGAGGAAAAAATATCGGCGAGTAGAGTTATCCACAGCCCAGAGGTTTCATTTTTGAATTTTAAGAGTTATAATAAAAGAGTAATAATTAAAACAAAGGTCGAAGGTATTAACGTTTGACTTTTGACTATTGACTTTTGACGATTATAAATAGTCATTGTCAATAGTTATTGTCAATAGTTAATTTATATGGCAGCGCAAAGTTGGGCTGAGGTATTGATAACTTCACTTCAAAATGTTTGGGTTAAAGTAATTAATTTTTTGCCATCGCTTATCGGCGCTTTAATTCTTTTTATTGTTGGCTTAATTATTGCCTGGACACTCCGCCTCATAGTAGAAAGAATTATTAATGCTATAAAGCTTGACGCGCTTTTGAAAAGGATAGGTCTCGCTCCCTTCTTTGAAAGGGCTGGTCTTCAGATTAACTCCGCTAAATTTTTTGGCCTTTTAGTTTACTGGTTTTTAGTCGTGGTATTAGTTTTAGCCATAAGCGATATTTTGGGGCTTTACGGCGTCTCTCTTTTCCTCCGCGAGGTAGTTTCTTATCTCCCGAATATTATTGTAGCGATTTTGATAATGCTAGCAGCATTAGTGTTAGCTAATTTTCTTAGGTCTGTTGTTAGAGCTTCAGTTGCTAGCGCCAAGCTTCATAATCCAAAATTTTTAGGTTCTTTGACTTGGTGGGTGATAGTGATTTTTGGATTCTTGGCTGCCTTAATGCAAGTCGGCATCGCGGGAACAATCCTTAACACTCTGATAACTGGATTAATTGCGATGCTCGCTATTGCTGGCGGTCTGGCTTTTGGGCTTGGTGGCAAAGATTATGCTGCTCATCTGATAGAAAAATTCAGACAGCAAATTGAAGAGAGATAATATTTGGTCTGAATTCAGTTCAAATAAAAGACGCGAAACCCCGCTTTTAATTTGAAGCGGGGTTTTGTTATTGAAAATTTAGATTAAATAGGGTACAATAATTTTACGAATAACGAATCTGTACGAATATACGAATTTAATTAATACCCCAAAGTTAATATTTCTAGATTTTTTATTCGTAAATTCGTAATAAATTCGTAATTCGTAGATAGGAATGGTTATCACTTTTTACGGTGAAGGGTGTTTTAAGCTGCAAAGCGGCGATTTTGTTATTTTAACCGATCCTTTTGATAGTAAAACCGGTTTAACTCCGCCGCGTTTTAAAGCAGACATCGTTTTAAAAACCCTTACGCCAATAACCGAAGTCAGTAGTCAGAGGTCAGAGGTCAGTAGTCAACTCATTTACGGTCCAGGTGAATATAATATCAAAGACATCAACATTACCGGCTTTTTATTAGCCAAAGAATCTTCGGAGAAATTTTTTAAAACTGTCTATTTACTGGAGTTGGAAGGTATTAAACTTTGCTTTTTGGGCCATATTTCCGAAATACCCGAACCTACCATCTTAGAGCATCTAGGAGAGATTGATATTTTATTTATTCCGGCTGGCGGACCGCCTTTTCTTAGCCAAAAATCAGCGGTAAAAATTATCAAACAGCTTCAACCAAAAATTGTTATTCCCTGCTTTTTTAAAATTCCTTCCTTAAAAAGGCCGGCTGACAAAGTGGAAAAATTTTTAGAGGAATTTAACGGCCCAAAAACAAAAGAGATAACAGCGCAAGAAAAATTAGTCATTAAGAAAAAAGATTTGGCAAATATTAAAAAGATGGAAATAATAATATTGAAGCCGTAAATAAACAACAAATATCCATCGGTATCAATTAGTATCCATTAATATCACGATGATATTTATTGATATTTATAGATATTAATAGATATTATTTATGTTGGAAAAGCTAAAGAAATTTTTGAACAATATCCGGAATTCTGATGAAGCCACTAAAAAGCGTTGGCTGATCGGCGCTTCTGCTCTATCAATGATTTTAATTATTGTTCTCTGGTTGGTCTATATGAGATTCAGTTTCGAATCACTCACTAATAGTCGCCAAGGTCAGGAACCTTCTATTGGATTTTGGCAAATTTTTAAAAATGGATTAAAGGTGACTGGTGAATCACTTTGGGATAATATCAAAGGTTTTATTTTAAAAATAATTGGAAAAAGAACGATTACAATAGAGTAAAATCAACGAATAACGAAATTTTTACGAATAAACGAAAATATTAATAAAAATCGCTTATTCGTATATTCGTACAGATTCGTTATTCGTTGATGGAGCGAAGCGATGCCAAACATAGAAAAACGCGAGATAACCGACGAATTGCGGGAATCTTATTTGGACTATGCTATGTCAGTTATTGTTTCCCGAGCGTTGCCTGATGTCCGAGACGGCTTAAAGCCGGTTCAGCGTCGAATTTTGTGGACAATGTGGGAAGAAGGATTAACGCATAACGCTAAATTTAGAAAATCAGCTAATATTACAGGTAATTGTCTTGCTCGTTATCACCCGCATGGCGATATGGCAGTTTATGACGCTTTAGCCAGAATGGCTCAAGGTTTTTCTTTAAGATATCCTTTGATTCAAGGTCAAGGAAATTTTGGCTGTTTTACTGGCGATACAAAAATTAGATTAACTGATGGAAGGAGTTTAAGTTTCAAAGAATTAATAAAAGAAGCAGGCGAAGGCAAAAAACATTGGACTTTTAGTTTTAATCCTCAAACAAAAAAGATTGAAATTGCTGAGATAAAAAATCCAAGACTAACAAGAAAAAGTGAGAAAATAATAGAAATTACCCTAGATAATGGAGAGAAAATAAAATGCACATTAGATCACTTATTTATGTTAAGAGATGGGAGTTACAAAAAGGCGAGAGATCTCGTCTTTGGAGATTCGTTAATGCCTCTTTATACTAAATTATATAAAGGAGATGACAAAAATTTAAAAGGCTATGAAATGATATATCAACCGATAGAAAATAGTTGGGAATTTACTCATCACTTAGCTGACCAATATAATCTAAAGAATAAAATTTATAAGAAAAACGCCGGTCGGATTCGACATCATAAAGATTTTAATAAATTAAATAACAATCCTGATAATATTTTAAGAATCCAATGGCAGGATCACTGGAAATATCATAAGGAAATTGCTTCCAAACGCCACAAAAATGATCCAGAGTATGTAAAAAGATTGGCAGAGGGCAGAAGAAAGTTTATAGAAAATAATAAAGAAATTTTTTCTCAGCGAGCCAAAGAATTAAATAAGAAACTTTGGGGTTCGCTCGAATTTAGAAAAAGACATTCTCAGAGAATAAAAGAAAAATGGCAAGATCCGGAATATAAAAAATATATGGCTGGAAAGTCTAGCCAAAATCTGAAAAATTTATGGCAAAGGGAAGATTTTCGAGAATTAATGAGTAAACTAAAATCCGAAGAGCTTAGAAAGAGGTGGCAAAACGAAAACTACAGAAAAATTATGTCAGAATGGATGAGGGGAATGTCTTTAAAACTTTGGTCAAACCCAAAACATCGTGAATATATTTCAAAATTAATGAAGGAGAGAGCGAATAATCAAGATTGGCGGCGGAGACAAAGTGAAATTTCAAAAACATTATGGCAAAATCCAGAATATCGAGCGAAATATCCCAAAGATTTTTTCAGTAAAATAGGAAGAAAGGCATGGGAAAATCCTACGTTTTATGAAGCTCAGCAAGAAAAAGCAAAAAAACAATGGCAAAATCCCGAATTCAGAGAAAAAATAATTGAGACTATCCAAGCCCGAAGTCTTAAACGAATTAAAGAAAAACCAGATTTTATGAAAGAGCTAACAGAAAAGGCGAAAATTGCTTTGTCTAAAAATTGGACCTATCCGGAATATAAAGCAAAAGTAATAAAGTCAAAAATTTTAAACTATGTTTATTCTCTTTTAAATAGGTATTCAGAAATAACTCCTGAAATATATGAGAAAGAAAGAATTAATAATGGCACCCCAAAAATCAATAATGCCTTGAACTACTTCGCTGATTTCAGAGAGATAGTATCAGAAGCCAAAAAACACAACCATAAAGTAATCAAAATTAGATTGCTCCGAAAGAAAGAGGACGTTTATGATTTAACTATTGAACCATGGCATAATTTCTCCCTTGCTGCTGGTGTATTTGTTCATAACTCAATTGACGGCGATACACCAGCTGCCCAAAGATACACTGAAGCGAGGCTCTCTAAAATTGCCGAAGAACTTTTATTAGATATTGAAAAAGAGACCGTTGATTGGCAAGCAAATTACGATGGCACGCGCCAAGAACCAAAAGTTTTGCCAGCCAAACTTCCCAATCTGCTGCTTAATGGTTCAGTGGGCATTGCTGTAGGAATGGCCACCAACATTCCTCCTCATAATTTAAACGAAGTAGTAGATGCCCTTGTTTATCTTATTAATCATCCTAAGGCCAATAGCGAGCAGTTGATGCAGTTTATTCAAGGACCAGATTTCCCTACTGGTGGCATTATTTATGACAAAAAAGCAATTAACGAAGCTTATGCCTCTGGTAAAGGGCCGATTACTTGTCGGGCTAAAGCAGAAATCGAAGAACGCAAAGCAGGACAATTTAATATTGTGATTACCGAAATTCCTTATCAGGTTAATAAAGCTGAACTAATTATTAAAATTGCTGAATTAGTTCAAGAAAAGAAAATTGAGGGCATCCGCGACCTCCGAGACGAAAGCGATAGAGAAGGAATGCGTATTGTTATTGAACTAAAAAATGAAGCGAATCCTCAAAAAATTTTAAATCAACTTTACCAATATACTGACCTACAAAAAGATTTTCATCTTAATATGATTGCCTTAACTGATGGCATTCAGCCCCAGCTTTTGTCATTGAAAGAAGTCTTAGAGGCTCATTTAGAACATCGTCGACAAGTGGTAGAACGCCGCGCCAAATTTGATCTTCAAAAAGCAAAAGAGCGAGCGCATATTTTAGAGGGTTTAGCTAAGGCCTTATCAGTTATTGATCAGATAATTTCTACCATTAAAAAATCAAAAGATCGCAGTGAGGCATATCAAAATTTGATTAAAAAATTTCATTTCACTGAAATTCAGGCCAATGCCATTTTAGAAATGAGACTACAAACATTAGCCGCCTTAGAAAGACAGAAAATTGAAGATGAATTAAAGGAAAAAAAGAAATTGATTAATGAATTGCAATTGCTTTTGAAAAATCCAGAAAAAATTCTTAATGTTATTAAAGAAGAACTTTTAGAATTAAAGAAAAACTATGGAGACGAACGCCGAACAAGAGTGGTTGCTTCTGGACTTAAGGAGTTTAAAGAAGAAGACCTTATTCCTCAAGAAGACGTGATTATTACTCTTTCGCAAAGCGGCTATATTAAAAGAGTCGCTCCAACGACTATTAGGGTGCAGCGTCGGGGCGGCAAAGGACTACTTGGTTCTGAGGTGAGCGAAGAAGATTTTATTACCCATTTTATTTCTGCTAATACCCACGATAATATTTTATTCTTTACTGACCAAGGTCGAGTTTTCCAAACCAAAGTCTATGAAATTCCTGTTGGCAGTCGGACCTCTAAAGGTAAGATTATCCAAAACTTTTTAGAAATTCCTTCCAATGAAAAAGTCAGCGCGATTGTCGCTTACGCGACAACGCAGATAAACGCGGATGGGGCCGCCAAAGGCGGCGACGCGGATAAACGCGGATACCTCAGCGTGGATCAGCGTACTCATCAGCGTCAATCAGCGTATTTGGTGATGCTTACCAAAAACGGTTTAATTAAAAAGACGTCTCTTGACGATTTCAAAAATGTTCGAAGAAGCGGCATGATTGCTATTAAGTTACAAAAAGGCGATGAACTGAAATGGGTTAAACTTTCTTCAGGAAAAGATGAAATTATAGTTGTCACTACTCAAGGCCAAGCCATTAGATTTAAAGAATCTCAATTGCGACCAATGGGCCGGTTGGCAGCTGGCGTCAGAGCCATTAAACTAAAAAAAGGTGACTTTGCGGCTGGACTTGATATAATAAAAACAACGCAGATCTCCCGCGGATCCGCGAGTGTTCCGCGGATCACACGCGGAAATAATAAGATCAGCGAGGGATCCGCGTTATTAGTGGTGACGGAGAATGGTTTTGCTAAACAAACTCTACTTAACCAATATAAAATTCAAAGCCGTGGCGGCCAGGGTATCAAAACTGCTAAAATAACTTCAAAGACCGGATTAATTATTAGTGCCAAAATTATTACCGACGAAGAAGAGCTTTTAGCGCTTTCCAGCAAAGGTCAGATTATTAGAACTAAAATTTCTGACATTCGAACCGCTGGCCGAGCCACTTCTGGTGTCCGAATTATGAAACTAAAAAGTGGCGACAAAGTGGCAGGAATAGTGACATTGTAAATCAACAAATAACGAATTTTTTACGAATAAACGAACAAATGAATTTGTAAATAAATCTTCCAGGGATTTACTTCGCAAATTCGTATATTCGTACAGATTCGCTATTCGTTGATGAGGCGAATTTATGAGCCTAACTCGCAACCAAATCATTATCATTGGTATTGCCGGCATAATTGTCTTACTTTTTATTTTGATATTTTTAGGCGTTATTCCTGGTTTAAGAAAGCAAGGGGGTGGAGGGTTTAAAATAGGCGGTGGCCAACAAATCGATCTTTATTTTTGGGGCGTTAAAGAAGCTAATCCCAATAACGCCATAAGGTTGGTTATTGATGAGTATTCAAAAATTGCTCCTAATGTGAGGATTAATTATCAAGAATTTGATGATGTAAGCGCTTATGAAAAAACCCTTGTTAATGCCTTGGCTACTTTTAGAGCGCCAGATATTTTTATGTTTCACAATAGCTGGCTGCCGAAACATTATGACAAGGTGAGTCCTATTCCGGAAACTCTTTTGCCTCTCAATTATTTTCAACAAGCTTTTCCTTATATCGCTGAACAAAATTTTGTAGATCAGTCTTCTAAAAAAATTTATGCCTTACCTCTCTATATTGATACATTGGCCTTTATTTATAATAAAGATATATTTGATGCTAAGGCAATTGCTCTTTTGCCAAATAGCTGGTCGCAGTTTCAAAATTTAGTACCTCAACTAAGAACCGTAAATCAATTTAATCAGATTACCGGACCGGCAGCTGCCATTGGCGGCTCGGAAAAAAGCATTCATTCTGCCTCAGATTTTTTAAATCTTTTAATGATGCAGTTTGGCAGCCCAATGAGAGATCAATATGGACGGGTAAATTTTGGCCCTGAAGGTCTTCAGGCTTTAAATTTTTATATTCAATTTGCTAATCCTTCTAGCCCTTATTATACCTGGAGCGATAATTTTAATTATTCTTTAGACAGTTTTGCTCAGGGTTCAACTGCGGTTATTTTTGATTATGCTTCGCAAATTCCCTTAATTAAAAACAAAAATCCTTACATAAGGATTGGGGTGGCGCCAATGCCGCAGCCCTTCGACGCGGCTCAGGGCAAGCCGATTAATTACGCCAATTATTGGGGTTTAGCTGTTTCTAATCAAAGTAAAAATTCGACTCTGGCTTGGAATTTTATTCTATATGCCACTGCCAATCCTCAAGTCTCAGAAATTTATCTTCAAGCAGCCAAATTGCCACCTGCTCTTACTTCATTGATAGAGAAATATAAAAATGATCCAGAATTAGGGGTTTTTGCCAGACAAGCCTTGACCGCTCGCTCTTGGAGACAGCCTGATAGCAATGTTGTTAAACAAGCTTTTTCAAATATGATAGAATCAATTTTAAATGGCCGCCTTAATTCAGAACAAGCTTTAAGACAAGCGGAGAATGAGATTAATGCTCCATAGAAGTATTAATGCGGATTTATAAACTTTAGCAGCGGATAAAGGCAGATAAATGATAAAAAAAATAATTCTATTTTCTATTTTCTATTTTCTATTTTCTACTCTAATTGTAGAGGCTGGTTTAGTGCCTTGCGCTCCAGGAGAATGTACGTGGTGCGATTTGATGCAGTTAATTAAAAACGTTATTGATTTTTTAATGTATCTTGTTATTCCTTTAAGTGTAGTAATGATTATTGTTGGTGGTATTATGATTATGACCGCTGCTGGCTCGACCGAACGGGTTTCAAAAGGTCGGGAAATTGTCACGGCTGCTATTGTCGGCCTTTTAATTGCCTTGCTTTCCTGGATTATTATTGATACAATAATTAAAATTATTGCTGGTGGCAGTTTTGGTCCTTGGAATAAATTAAAATGTTAATAGAATGCCAGGTAGTGAAAGTTCGACAGATTCGCCAAAGGCGAATAAAAATAAATCTAAAGAATTTCACTATCTGGAAGTTAAATATAAGGTCAAATTTATTAAGTGAAATTCGATTTTTATAAGTCGGATTTCTACTACCTAGAATGAAGAAAGAAATTATCTTAAAATCACTGTTTGTAGTTTTAATTATTGCTAGTTTATTTGCCATTGCGAGCGTAGCGAAACAATCTTACTCTGTTATTGGAGGCGTGAATATTGTTTTTGCTCAATATGATATGAATCAGGCGGCACGAGACCTGGCTCAGGGTTCGCCTATTAAAGAACCGAGTGACATCTTTAGAATTCTAGCAAAGGTTGTCCAGTACATTTATACAATCTTTTTTATTGTCGCGGTTATTTTCATCATTGTAGCGGCTTTTAATTTTTTGACCGCTGGAGGAAATCCGGAAAAAATCAAAAGTAGCCGTAGCCAGATTACTTGGGCCCTAGTGGCCATTGCCATTGCTTTAATTTCAGTCGGTGCGGCTCAAATTATTAAAGCATTTGTCACACCCTAAATAGTTCGGTGCCAGGTAGTGAAAGTTCGACAGATTCGCCGAAAGCGAATAAAATAAATCTTAAGAATTTCACCATCTGGTTTCTACTAACGAGTATGGATAAAGAGTTTAAAAATTACGAAATCGCCTTCTTAGTTAAGTCAGAGGAAGATCGGGAAAAAATTCTTAAAAATTTAAACAATTTTCAATTTCCGATTATTCATGAAGGGAAAACTACAAAAATAAAGTTAGCTTATCCAATAAAAAAGGAAATTTTTGCCTATTTTGGTTACTTACATTTTTCTGCTAAGCCAGAAGAGATTAAAAACTTAACCAACTGTTTAAAAAATGAACCAAGCATTTTAAGATTTCTTATTGTCGCTCAACCGTTTATTAAAAAAGAGAAAGATCTAGAAATTGGAAAGGTTTCAAGTCGGCCCATTTTTAAAACTCCTCCATTAGTAAAAAAGAAGTCCACAGCTGAAACATTAAGCAATGAGGCATTAGAAAAAAAATTAGAAGAGATTTTGAAATAAAGGGCTTTCTCAAAATTTTCAAGCCGATAGGCGCTAAAAATTTTGTTAGAAAACTCCCGCCCATATCCCGAATGAAATGAGGTTAAGGGGCGCGATCCCGTACTTCCGCAAAACAAGATTGGAGTAAATAACAGATTTTGTTTCAGGATATAGGCGGGATCCTCGCCAACTTCTCGCTCATTATATTCGCGGAAGTTGCGGGGTGCTCAATGTTGTGGCTAAAATTATTGCGCCTCGCATTGAGTTCGGCTTATAATTTTAAACAACATTGGCATGAATTTAAACAAAGTTTTTTTAATTGGTAATTTAACCCGGGATCCTGAACTACGGACCTTACCTTCTGGCACGCCAGTCGCCTCGTTTGCTATAGCCACTAATCGTATTTGGAAAAATCAGCAAGGTGAAAGACAAGAGGATGTTCAGTTTCATAATATTGTGGTTTTTGGCCGTCAGGCTGAAATCATTAGCCAGTATCTTACTAAAGGAAGCTTAATTTTGGTTGAGGGAAGGATTCAGACACGGTCTTGGGGTGGAAGAAATGGCAGCAAGCAATATCGAACAGAAATTGTAGCTGAAAGAATTCAATTTGGTCCAAAAAGCGGTCAAGGACTTAATACAGATTCAGGAGTAAAGCCCCCGCCAGAAATAATTGAAGTAAAAGAAGATTTGCCGGAAATTGACATTGATGAAGAAAATATAAAAGCAGAAGATTTGCCATTCTGAGGGCTTGGTATAAATTTTCAAGCCCAAAGAACACAGAAAATTTATTTACCAAACCTTTACCTCGCCCTCTAAGCACGTAAAATTAAGGTAAGATAATTTATCAAGATTAAATCATAATTTTTGAATCAGTCCTTATTCAACAAGCATAGAGGGCGGGGTGCTCAATTTTCTAACAACTCGGCGGCGCAAGCAAACCTGCTTGCCTCGTTGAGAAAATTAGCATGCAGTGCTTTTTCTGTTCTCAAAACTCAAAAACCATAGATTATAAAGAAGTAGAATTGCTTAAGCGGTTTATTTCCTCTCAAGGAAAAATCATCGATCCTAAATATACTGGCACCTGCGCCAAACATCAACGAATGTTGGCTAAAGCCATCAAAAGGGCGAGGATTATGGGATTGCTACCATTTGTCAAGCGCTAAACAGACGCTAAACAATACGCAGAACAGACGCTAAACAGTTCTGCGTCAGTTTCGCGTAAAGTTCTGCGTCGGTTTTGCGAAAAATAAGTGATATGAAGAAAGACAAAGAAAATAAAGATATGGAAAAAGGAAGTGATTTAGATAAACTCCTGGACTCTCTTCAGGATAAATTTGGTGAAGGCGCGATAATGAAATTAGGCGATGCAAAAAAAGTTAATGTGGCGGTAATTCCTACTGGTTCTTTTTCTTTAGATCTGGCTCTAGGAGTGGGCGGTTTTCCTAAGGGAAGGATTGTAGAAGTTTTTGGACCAGAGATGAGCGGTAAAAGCACATTATCGCTTCAAGCCATTGCTGAAGTCCAAAAAAAGGGTGGTAAGGCTGCTTATATCGATGCGGAACATGCTTTAGATCCAGAATACGCCCAGAAATTAGGCGTTAAGTTAAATGATCTTTTAGTTTCTCAGCCAGACAGCGGTGAGGAAGCTTTAAATATTTTAGAAAGTTTAGTGCGTTCAGGAATGATTGATATTGTGGTGATTGATTCAGTGGCTGCCTTAACACCAAAAGCGGAAATTGAAGGCGAAATGGGAGCACAGTTTATCGGTCTTCAAGCGCGACTAATGAGTCAAGCCCTGCGAAAAATTACTGCTTTAGCTGATCGGACCGGAACATTAATTATTTTTATTAATCAGATTCGAGAAAAAATTGGAATGATGGGCTATGGCGAATCAACCACGACGCCTGGTGGTCGGGCGTTAAAATTTTATGCTTCAGTAAGAATAGAGTTAAAGAGAATTGCTCAAATTAAAAAAGGCGAAGAGGTGATTGGGAATCGAACGCGGGCAAAAGTTGTTAAAAACAAAGTTGCTCCACCTTTTAAAGTGGCGGAATTTGATATTATCTATGGCGAAGGTATTTCTTATGAAGGTGATGTTTTGAATATAGCAATTAAAAACGGTGTGATTAAAAAAACCGGCAACACCTATTATTTTGATAATGAAAAATTGGGTGTCGGCCTAGAAGCCAGTCGAGAAAAATTAAAACAAGACAAAAAACTTTTAGAAGAAATAGAAAAGAAAACTTTAGAAACTTTAAGAAGTTAATCGGTAGAAGTTTTCAAAAATTTTAGCAACTAAAATCGGGCCAGTGCCTCCAGGAGTGGGAGTATAAAATGCTAATCGCACATCGCTAATCGCTAAGCGTTCTGTATCAAAATCTCCTCTTATTTGCGCTTTGCGATTTGCGCTTTGCGATTTGCTTATACTGTAGCCAAAATCAATTACGCCAGCACCACTTTTTAACATTTCTGGCTTGATTAAACCTGGTTGACCAACGCCGGTAATTACCAAATCGGCGTTTTTTAATATTTTAAAATCGCAGCCTTTATATAAAAGATAAATTTCTAAACATTTCCCCATTAACCAAACAGTAATCGGTTTGCCGACTAAAAACCCTAAACCTACCACGGCAACGCGCAAATTTTCAATTTTTAATTTACAATTTTCAATAATTTCTTGAATTGTTCCTACGGCCGGTGGCAAAACTGGGTTTCTTCCATTATAAAAAGCGCCAAGCGCTCGTTCACTTAAAACATCAACATCTTTTTCGCGGGGAATAGGATTAAGGACGTAATACTTATTAAGATGTTCAGGTAGAGGCAATTGGACAATGACTCCACCTACTGGTTTTTGATTGGCAATTCGATTAACTTCTCGACGCAATTCATCATTTTTTATATTTTCCGGAAATTGATAGATTCGAAAATCAACACCCAACTCTTTAGCAACTTTTTCTTTCTGATTTAAAAAAGAAAGAGAAGTAGGATCTTCGCCTACTAAAATGGCAGCCAAAAATTTTTTGGGCCGCGGTTTCGACTTTAAATTTTCAATGATTTTTTTGGCTATTTCTAATCCATTTATTTTCATCATAAACGCTGATTGCCGCTGATAACCCCGAAGTAGAGCTCCGAAAAAAAGTAAACTTTCTATGAGGCAAGCAAGCTTGCTATGGGATAGAACAAGATGATTATCGCTGATAGAAAACGCTGATTGCCGTTGATGATAAACCGATTGACACTGATAGTTTCCGCGAACTCTCACTTGCTATCTGCGGCCTTCTACTTCTATATTTTTAGCTCAGTGCAGTTAACTGCACTGGTTTTATTTTAATCTTTTTGAATCTTTGTTTTGACGGCGGTTATAGTATGGGATGAGACGTCAAGAATTCTTTTTATTTCGTTATGACGAACCCCACTCATTAAAAGCGCTTTAATAGCCAGTCTTTTTTCGAGCATCACTATTTCTTTTTCTGAAAGCCAACGAGACATTATTTTTTCTAACTGTTTGCCAGAATGACACGCCCTTAAATCGTTTAATAAAATTTTCCACGCCTTGTCTTTTAATGCGGTATCAAGGTATCTTTTGCTGACGTTTACCATAATAAAATGATAACATTATTTCCCGCTCGGTATAATTAACTGCACCGAAGTTTTTATCTATTTTAGCGAAAAATTATTTTTTATGGGAAATTTAAAACATAAATATTTTACCTCTTGTTTTATGGCGACGGGATTTTCTTTTTTAACTAAAACCCGGTAAATTAATTTGGCAATTTTTTCCATTTCTTTTTCTTTCATTTTTCGGCTGGTC
>Ga0272448_1003308_pt1 | contig 19291 bp, 13 predicted proteins | sample YNPCB0191_FD_202220 | JGI IMG/M metagenome (GOLD analysis project Ga0272448, IMG submission 202220) | Hot spring sediment microbial communities from Yellowstone National Park, WY, United States - YNP-CB-019-1 | ecosystem: Environmental > Aquatic > Thermal springs > Hot (42-90C) > Sediment... | reverse complement strand
GTTTTAAGGCCAGGTTTTTGGCTTCGTTTTCGGTTTTACCGCCACCAACAAAGACCAGGATGAATTTTTCCGGCAGGTACTGGGCGGCCTGAATGATTTCTTCCATCCCCCGGCCTTCGTCGGCAGCTCCCAAATGAAGAATAATTTTTTTTCCGGGGAATTTTTGACGCAAGTTGAGTTGGATTTTGGTTGGATTTCGCTTCTCACTGAGGCTGGCCGCGTTGTACAAAGCCAAAAAATGGCGGTGATATTTTTTTGACAAATAATCGGCCAAGGATTGATTAACCGTGAGACCGGCCCGGACGCGCCAGATTAAAATTTTCTCCAGGGGCGGTAAAAGAAAGCGAAGGCCCCGAAGATTGGCAAAGGGATAAGTGGCTGACCAAAGCTCGTGGGAGTCATAAATTAAAATCTTGCCTTTCAATAAGGCGGCGGCGAAAGCGCAGAGCAGACCGTCGAGATCGTGAGCATGGTAAATATCGGCTTTTTCACGAAAAGCGGCTTTAATTAATGACAAGAATGAGGAAAAAATATCCAGTTGAAACCAGGGCAGTCGCCAGTAAGGAATTAACTTGATTGAGAACGGCATTTTTTTTCTCACTTGGCCGGGATATTTTTTAGCCAAAATAGTCACTTGATAATTTTTGGCCAATGTTTTGGCCTCATTTAAAATCCGGCTATCGTGGAAAATCTCACTGGTGGTGACCATACAGATTTTTTTCCTCGTTTTTTTCATCACAAGTCCCGGTATAATTTAGCTAATTGGCTAAAATTGGCCTTGATTTCCGCCCTTTCGGCAACTAACCGGCGGTTGGCCTGACCAATCTTTCGCCATTTGGCGGCAGGAAATTTAAGGGCCTGCCAAAGAACAGCCGCTGTTTTGGCGACATCTTTTACCGGCACGGTCCAAAAACCCGTTCCCCATTCACGAGTAAAAGGCAGTTTGGTAACGACAATCTTGCACTGGCAAGCCAAGGCTTCCAAAAAAGAACGGGGGCAACCGTCCGAGGAAGCCAATGAGACAACCACATCGGCTAAACTATAATAATGAGCCATTTGTCTTGGGGAAAGCCGGGGCAGAAAAAGGCAATCGTCAACTAAATTATACTTGATAATTTGTTTTTCAATGGCCAATAAATAATCTTCGTCGGCATTTTGGCCAACGAGCAAGAGTTTGGCCTTAATTTTTTTTCTCAGTCGGCGGAAGGCTTCAATTAAAATATCAGTGTTGTAAAGCGGGGCAATTGAACGGGGGCAAAAAATGATTTTACATCCTCTAAGATTTTTAGCCTTTGATCTATTTCTGGGACGAAAAATATCCAAATCAACTCCGAAATGAATAAGATGGAATTTATCAGGATCCAGGCCGATTTTTACGGCGGCCCTTTTTAAAACTTCGGCCGGGCCGGTGACCAGATCGCCCAGAGACAAAGTTTTTTTAATTAAATATTTTTCGCTTTTAATAAAATCATTATATTTGAGAACATCGCTTCCCCAGAGCGTCACCACCAAGGGCTTGAAACCCGCCAGATAAGCCCAAATGCCAGCCAAAACTAAATCTTGGCCATGAACAATGTCGGGTCTAATTTTTTTAATCAGCCTTCTCACTTTAAGGGCGGTTTTGAGAAAATAAACAGGATTAGGCCCCTTGGGGCCAAGATAATAAGTCTTAATTCCTTTAACCGTCACCGGCGTAGTGGTTAAAAAGTGAATTTCAAAGTTTCTGGTCTTGAAAAATTCAACTAAATGGCGGTTCTGCGGAGCGTCAAGGTTGCCGATAAGACAAAGTTTAATTTTCTTGGCAGGCAATAAAGCATCAAAGACGGCCGCCAATTTTCCCGTCAAATATCGGCGCTCGAAGCGGTCAAGCTTTAGCTTGGGTAAAATTAATCGATCATTTTGCCAAAGGGCATAAAGTTTTCTCAGACTTTTCTTAATTCCCTCAAGATCCAGAGGATCAACCACTATTCCGGCCTTAAGTTTTTTAATGAGCCTCGCCGCGCCCGAATTTTTGGGCGCTAAAGCCAAGATTGGCCTTCTGGCGGCTAGATATTCAAAAACTTTGCCGGTTAAGACCGCTGGGCCGTCTTGGGGAGCGAGAATCAAAAGCAACAAATCCGCGGTCATTAATTGGCGGCTAACCTGCTGGTGAGGCTGATGGTCCCAAAAATCAACCTCAATCTTTTGAAGATTCAACTCTTTGAGGGCTTGAAAAAATAATTCCCCTTTTCTTGGCCCATAAAGAGTCCCGGCATAAACAATTCTCAACTTGCGGCTTTTCTGATATTTTAAATCGTCGGGATAATCTTGGCGATCAAAGCCATTGGTGATGGTCAAAAATTTTTCCGGGTTTTGGGGCCAAAGTTGCTGGTAAATCTTGGTTAAGCCGGGCGAAACCGTCGTCACTTTATTGGCATTTTTCAAAATTTGTTTTTGCAAGAACTGAGCCAGCCGGCGATGCCAGAGGGTGGGAAATTTAAAATAAGGACTCGTTGTCCATTCATCACGAAAATCGGCGACCCATTGCAGGTGAAAAATTTTTTTTAAAACTAGGGCGAGAAGATGGTCGGAATAAGAAGATGAAGAAGTAAAAACGATTTTAATTCGCTTGGCTCTAATAATTTTTATCGCCCTCAAAAGCGCCGACCAAAACCAAAGAATTTGATTATCGGGCACAAGGATTAAAGGGTAGAGAAAATATTTTAAAAATGATTGCCAAAATCGCGCCTGAAACCAAAAACCCGGCTCAAAGTAGCTTACCCGTTCGATTTTTAAATCCTTGGGCAGTTCTGCCAGCAAACTGGGATCCTTAAGCGGATAAAAACCTTTCTCAACGGTGAGAACATATGGCTCATAACCAAAGTCTCTTAAATATTTGGTAAATTTGGCCACTCTGATGACGCCACTTCCCCCCATTGGCGGAAAGAAATAGGAGATAATTAAGACTTTTTTCATTCCAACTCCCGGTATATCTCAAGATATTGTTGGGCTATTTTTTCCGAACGATGGATTTTTCTGGCAAAATCAAATGATTTTTGCGCCCATTTTTTTTGGATAGCCGGATAAACTTCCAGCAAAGTTTCTAAATCAGCGGCCAAAGACCAAGGAGTTGTTTTCCAGATTGGAATTTCTTGGCCGAAATCAACGAGGGCGAGATAGGTTGGGTTTAAGAAAGCAACGACAATTTTACCCTTAGCCATGGCCTCGACTGCCTGGCCGCCATACCAACCAACCAAAATTTGGTCAACCACAATGTCGGCCCGATCAAGTTCTTTGAGCAATTGAGTGCGGGGCATGGGCTCTAAAATTTTGAATTGACAATTTTTGTATTTTTTTTGTAATTTTCGGAAAGTTTTTTGAATAATTTCCGTTCCCTTGACTAAAGGTTCGCTGGGAATATGTAAAATTTTAATTTTTTGATGATTTTTTTTCAAATTTATTTTCCCCGGAATATCCCGGGCATAAGGAATAATTTTATCAAAACGACCAACCGCGCCGGCCAAAAATGGACCGGTAAGCACTACTTTATCGGCAAAATAAAGGAAAATCTGCAAACGAATTTTTTGTTTCAGCCTGAGCCAAAAGGGCCGGTGTTGTTGTTTCTGGTAGTATTGGGGCCAAGAATGGGCTTGGCTAAAGAAATTTCGGGGCAGAAAATCCAGCCGGTCGCGGACATCCGCGCCCCGGCAAGTAAGGATAATTTTTTTACCGAAAAGTTTTAAAATTAAAAGATTTAAAGGATAAAAGAAAAAACATTCCAAAAAATTAAAATGCCAGAGGTCATAACGGGGCAAAAGTTTAAAAAAATAAACCACTCGTTCAAAAAAATTTCTGACGGGATGGGCGGAAAAAGTCAACAAAAAATCTACTGGCATCTTGAATGTTTGACTGCCTAGGCCGTAAAAATCGATTCTGTACCCCCTCCTTTGTAAAACCCGGGTGAAAGCATAAATACCAGCAGCACCGGCGCTGTTAAAGCCGACGAAAATTCTTTTTTGCTTGAGGCGACTGTCTTTTGGGGGCATTTTGGACATAGACCTTCATTTGATCAAGAATCTTGGCCAATTGGCCATAAAAATCAGTGGTAAAATCCATTCCCAATTGGCGAATTTTGGCATTATCAATGTTAAAAATCTTAATATCACCCACTAACCAGTCTTGGTAAATGGGCTTAAGATCTGGGCGGTTGAAATATTTAAGCATAAATTGGCACAAATCATTGATCTTAATTTTAATGGCAGAGGCGCAATTATAGATTTCGCCCTTGGTTTCTTTTCTGGTCGCCACCAAAAGATTAGCCTTAACGACATCTTTAACATAAGTAAAAGATCTTTCTTGTTTGCCAGTGCCATAGATGATTGGTCTCTTGCCCTCGGCGAGGCGGCTGGTAAAGATCGAAACCACGCCGCCATAATCGCTAAATTCTTGGCGCGTGCCGTAGACATGAAAATATCTCAGGATTGTCGTGTCTAAACCATATAGTTGGTGAAAAACCTGGACATATTTTTCTGCCACCAGTTTTGAAGCGCCGTAGAATGAAACTGGATTGGTCGGATGTTTTTCGTCAGTGGGAAAATATTGAGCCTCGCCGTAAACTGAACCGGTGGAGGCGTGGATAAATTTCTTAACCTTGTATTTAACTGCCTGTTCTAACAAATTAAAAGCGCCGGTGCCATTCACTTCTAAATCGCGACGGGGGTTGATGAGACAAACGCTTTTTTTGCTAGCGGCGTTATGAAAAACAATGTCTACCCCGCGAAAATATCTTCCGAGCCGTTTAAAATCCGTAATATCCGCCTTGGCTTCGGTAAAATTTTTATATTTCTTAAGATGCTTGAGATTGAACTTTTTGCCGGCTGAATAATCATCAATGGAAACCACCGGGAAACCACGGATGACTAATTCTTCGACAATGTGCGAGCCAATAAAACCGGCGCCGCCGGTGACCAGGGCTTTTTGATATTTTCGCCGAAATTGTAAGTAAAGTTGATCAAGAGTCATTATTTGGCTATCCTCAGAAAACGCTTAAGGAAAATTTTTAAATAATTGATCTCCTGTTTTTCAATGACCCCAAAGAAATAAAAAAGCATTGGCAAGATCATCATTTCGGCAATTTTCACCAATAAATTAACACCAAAGCCAAATCGCCAGCTCAACGGGGATGCCAGAATGACGACAAGACTTAATAATACCAGTTTAAATATTTTTTGCCAATCAATGTCAAGATGGATGTAGCGGCTGCCGGCCCAATAATAGGTAACGGTGAGAAAAAGATAGGAACCGGCAGTGGCCCAAGAGGCGCCGACCATCCCGTATTGAGGAATTAAAGCAAAATTTAAAATGAGATTTAAAATGGCGGCCAAAAAAGTGTAAAAGGCAAAATATTTGGTTTTCCGGGCAACCATCAAGCCAATTGCCGTAACTTGATTTGAGGAGGAAAAAACCATCGCCATGGCTAAGGGGGCAATAACCTTGGAGGCGCCATAAAATTTGGGAGTGGCAAAAATCCGCAGGATCTCCTGACCAAAAATGGAAATCGCCGCCGCCAAGATAAAGAAAAATAAAAGATAATAAACAAAAAAGCGGGGCACAAATTGATGAAAGACCTTTTTTGACGAAAAGTACATCTTCATTACTTGGGGCGACCAGGCTTGACCTAAGGCGTAGGAGAAAAAAACGATTAAGGACGCGATATTAATGCCAATGGCGTAGAGTCCTAATTCAGTCAGATTCCAGTAATGATTGATAAAAAAACGATCAGAGAGATCAAAAACAAAAAAAGAAAGAGACGCGGGGACGATAAAAACGCCGAAAAGAAGCATTTCTTTAAGTTTGGGATAAGAGAGGCGAAATTGAAGACTGTCCCTGATTAAAAATAGGGCCAAAAGAGACGAGCCAAAAGTTCCCGCCAGAGAGCCGGCAAAATAGCCAATCAATCCTTTTTTAAAATAAACCACCAAAAGAATCATCAGGCCAGTGGACAAAAAAGCGTTTAAGGCGGAAATGAGGGCAAAAGTTTTCGCCCGAAACTCAAGCCGAAAAACCGTCTTGGCCAGGTTGATCAACAAGGTAAAATAGGCGGTGGCAAAAGTTAATAAAAAAAGTTGGCGATAAATCGGGGTTTTGAAGATAATCTCGGAGAAATTTCGGCTAAAGACGCTGGCAAGAGCCGTGATGGTCAAGCCCCATAAAAGTAAAAAAAAGAAAGCGCTGGAAATGACCTCTTTTTTTTGTCTTTTATATTGGTAATAACTGACGAAAAGAGCATTATCCATCCCAAAAATTAAAAAAATACTCAAAAAAGAGATCACCGTGGCAATTAGGCTGATAATGCCGTATTCGGCCGGAACAAAGACCCGGGTAAAGATCGGGGCGGTGAGCAACGCTAAAATCCTTAAAACCGCATTGCCCAAGCCATAGATTAAGCTATCCTTGGAAAGGCTAACAAAATATTTTTCTAAAGAAATTTTTGACATAAATTAGATTAATTTTCGTCTCTTGACTTCCCTTTCAAAAATCTTCTGATTTATTTTTTGATTGGTCCAGATATATTCATAGATAATTCGCCTTAAGGCGCCAACGAATTCGAAAGAGTGAAATTTAAGGGCATATTGGCGACCCTTTTGGCCCAATTCTTCGCGCCATTTCCTGTCCTTGACCAATTTGGTAATCGCGCGGGCTAAAGTGTCTGGATTGGCAGAAACGATCGGGATTCTGCCTTTGGCGTAATAGGCGTGGTGTTGGGCAATGTCGGGCCTTAGATAAGCAATCACTGGCCGGCCAATGGCCATGGCCTCAATGGCGGTAAAACCGTGCCAGCCGGTGATAACGTCGGTGATAAAGATATCGGCTTGGGGATAAATTTTTCGACATTCCTCGATCGTCTTGTTTTCAATCAAAAGAAGTTTAATAGCCGTGAGATTTTTCAGCGGTCGCATTTTTTTCTCAGCCCGGCGACCCTGACGGCGTAAAATCTCAATTTTTTGAGCTAATTTTTCCACGATCTCAATAATAAAACGAGTCCCCTTATGAGAACGATGATTAGTCGAATGGACAATGACTAGGGTTTGATGATTATTGGGCGGCGATAATTTCCATAAAGATAAATCAGTCGCCAGAGGCAGCATAATCCCCTTTTGGCCAAAATGGACAAGATCGCCACCGGCGATTAAAACATCCGCGTATTTTTTCGCGCGGTCGACATTTTCTCGGATGATTTTTTCAGTTTGGCTTTCAGTTTCTTCGGTCCGATCCATAGCATTGTTATATTTAAAACCCTGTTTTCTAATTTCTGAGAGAATCTTACAATCTGAACCGTAACCATAAACGGCAATTTTTTTAGCACCAAGTTTCAAAAATAGATATTCCGCTTTTCTAAGATGTGAATGGGCTAAAATACCTCCCGAAAAAGGAAACTCAAATAGATCGTATTTTAATAAGGCCCAGGCAAAAATAATTAAATAATCAGAAAGATAGTTGATGAGATGTAATAAGCGATGATCGGCTAAAATCAAACCATGGCTAATGGGCCGGAAGAAATCCGGACAAGTATAAGCGAAATTGTCCGCTGCCAACCCTTGAGTTCTGATGGCTTTGACCGCAAACAAAGGCAAGGGCGCAGCCAAAGGGGAAATTAAAATCCGCGGCCGGCGGTTGAGGGCTTTTTTGATAAACCATCTTAGCCAGCCATAAATTATAAAAATTGGCAAGGTCAGCAGAAAAAGCAGATCAAAACCATAACGAACCAAATGGACAGGCCAATTTATCAACATTCGGCCAATGTTTTTCGCCCGCCGAATGTTTTGGACCTCAAAAGCGCTTTTTCTTATCCCAATCTTCTTGGCCGGGACGCCGGCGACAATGGAATAGCGGGTGGTATCTTTGGTGACGACTGCCCCGGCGCCAACCTGCGTGCCTTCGGCAATGGTAACGCCGGGGAGAATGGTGGCATTAGTGCCCACATCGCTGCCTGATTTGATCACCACGGGACCGTATTTTAAAGGCAAATCAATAATTGGACCGAGATTATCCTTGGCCAAATCATGGGCTGAGGTAAAAATTTTCACTCCCGGACCCAAGCCAACATTCGATTCAATCACTAGCCCCCCAGCGGCGTGCAGATAACATTGGGGACCAATCCAAACATTGTCTTTAATGATGAGTTTATTTTGATGATAGCCCTCCAAAATTGTCTGATGGCCAAGATAAACATTTGAGCCAATTTCCATATTTTCCGGATGAAAAGCCAAAACGCTTGGTTCAAAAACCACATTTTGACCGATTTTCCCCAAATCGCTTTTTTTAAATTTTCCTTTACCGTGGGATTTAAATCTTGACATTTTTGGCTTTAACCAAAGGGTTGGCTTTAATTAATTTTTTAATTTCTTTTTTGGCCCCTGGCCCCCACCAATCAGGATGAGCCAGAACTTGGATTTTAGCATATTTTTCTAAATGTTGACAGAGACAGCCTTCTCGCCACCGGCCGAGACTGTCGGAAAGATATTTAAATTGAGAGAATTGTTGAGGAAAAAACTTAATTCCCCCTTTCTTTTTATCAATCAAAGTAAAAAGATGTTTTTGCCAGTAATTTTGGCTACGGCCCAAATCAGCATGTTCGGCAGCAGAGATCACTTTTAAATCAAAGACTCTTTCCAAGATTTCCTTTTCCATGCAAAAAAGTTGACTTACCGGCATCTTAAATGCTCGAGCCAGAGAGCGCGCTTCCGAATGGAGACCAATTTCATGACCAAACTCGATAATTTGCTTGATAATCAGATAACTTTGGCGGTCAAAAGGATGATAATATTCGCCATGGACGCGAACAAAATAGGTTGACTTGATACCGAGGTCTTTTTCGATCTTGGCCATAACAAAAGCCCGCTGGGGCGAGTAATCAATGTCGTGGCGAAGTAGAATAATTTTTGGCTGATTTTTGACCTTAGGATAATCGCGAAAATTGGTGATTTTATAACCCTGTCTTAAAGCCTGCTTTAGCATTTCTCTATAATGATTGTAAGAAAAATCACAAGCCATCTTAATGTTATTAATGTCTAATTATTCTAATTAACCCAAAAAATGAAAATTCCAAGCACCAAGCAACAAGCTCCAAACAATATTTAAGTTCCGAATATCTAATGTTTTAAACCTTGGGATTTTGGTCATTGAAATTTGTTTGTAATTTGGAATTTGTGATTTGTTTCGGATTTCGGATTTTAATCGTTGGGATTTATCGAGAATAATTAGGCTAATTTGATCATTAGTCTTTTCAGTCAATAAAAACTCTAAACCATATTTCCAAACAATACAAGCGCCAGAAAAGTTGATAATTGCTGTTTTTGCCTTTTAAATAATTTTCGAAATATTCTAAAGCTTTACCCGGCTCAAAATAGCCCCGCTGGTTAAAACTTTCTGAAGCGAAAACCTTCTTCATCTCTTCCCCAAGAATGCCCCTCATCCAAATTTCCTCCGGCGTGGCAAAACCGATTTTGTCTTGGCGGTTGCGGATTTTCTCCGGCAAAATCCCTTTCAATGCCTGGCGCATCACCCATTTGGTCTGACCGTTTCTAATTTTTTGATTATCCGGCAAAGAATAAATAAATTCCACCAAACGATAATCCAAAAACGGCACCCGCGATTCAATCGAAAAAGCCATGGAATTACGGTCTTCATAGCGGAGCAGAGAAACTAGCCCAATTTTAAAACCGCTGTGGAGGGCGTTTTTAAAAACATTGTCAGTCGGTTGAATCATAGGCGGGCTTTGATATTGATTGCGCCAATGGCTGACAAACAAATTGTATTCGGGCCATTGATTTTTAACGAACCGGGCTAAAAAATCCCCGACAGCCCCTTTTCTGACTAAATCAATTAATAAATCTTTCAAAACTTGATAAAACGAGGCTTGATGAGATCGCGAATAATTATAGGCCTCTTTGATTAAAGTCCAAGTTTGGCCATTCCGCATTAATTGCCCCCAATAAATCCCGAAGAAAGGGTGATAACCGGCTAATTGCTCGTCAGCGCCCTGACCGTCAAGCATCACTTTAATACCATTTTCTTTTGCCAAACGAAAAACATTCCATTGGGCGTAAATACTGGTTGAACTAAAAGGATAATCCTGATGATAGATAACATCTCGAATTTCTCGAACTAATTTGGTCGCCAAAGGAAAAACCAGATAAGAACGGACTTGCGTTTTTTGGACGACTTCCTTGATAAATTGCCTTTCATCGCAACCGGGATATTTTTTGTCATCGTAGACCGCAGAAAAAGTCTTTTGCCAACGGCCAATTTGAGCGATCTTCTCTTCTTTTTTTAAGAATTTATTGACCACGCAAACAATTGAAGAGGAATCCAACCCGCCGGAAAGACAAGTGCCAAGGGGGACATCCGATCTCAGCCGGAGTTTGACCGAATCAATAAAAAGTTCCCGAAACCGGCTGGCATAATCGGCATCTTTTTGATAAATTGTTTTCGCTTCCGGATTAAGATCCCAATACTTTTTAATTTTCAATTGCCAATTTTCAATTTTCAAAACTAGATAGTGTCCGGGTCTCAGTTCTTTCACTCCGGAAAAAAAAGTTTCTTCGTCGTGATCAACCAATCCGCAGATTAAAAAATCCCAAACAATTTTATCGTTGGGTTTGGCTTTGACTTCCGGGTGTTTTAAAATTGCCTTGATTTCCGAAGCAAAAAGAAATTTGTTTTTATCGGAAAAATAATAAAAGGGTTTAACGCCCATGCGGTCGCGAGCCGCGAAAATTTGGTTTTGGCGGCGGTCATATAAAACAAAGGCCCACATACCGTTAAATTTTTTAAGACATTCAATCCCCCATTCTTGGTAGGCGGCTAAAATAACTTCGGTGTCGGTCTGCGAACGGAACTTATAACCCAGCTTTAAAAGCTTATCTCTAATTTCAATATAGTTGTAGATTTCGCCGTTAAAGACAATCACCAGGTTTTTGCGATCGTAAAACATCGGCTGATGGCCAAGCGGCGAAAGGTCCAGGATCGATAATCGTCTTTGGGCTAAACCGATATTATTTTCAATCCAGAAACCTTCATCATCCGGTCCGCGATGTTTGAGGGCTTGATTCATCGCCAAAAGAATTTTCTTATTAATCCGATTGTTATCTAAATTAACAATTCCGGTTATCCCGCACATAAATCCTCATATATTTTTTTGGTTTTCTGGGCAATTTTTAAAGGATGGTGGTATTTTTGGACAAATTTTCGGCTTTGTTTGGCAATTTTATTGCGTAAATGGTAATTTTCAATTAACATTATTAATGATTCTTCTAAAGTTTGAGGGTCAGCATTAACAATGGGTATATCTTTATAAAATGGCACAAATGCTTGGATATCAGAAGACCTTAGATAAGCAATCACCGGTTTACCGAGAGCCATCATCTCCACGGCAAAAGCCCCATACCAGCCAATAATAATTTGATCAATCGCGATATCGGCTTTTTGATAAATTTCCCAAGCCCTCTTCCGAGGCAAATTTTCTACTAAAACCCACTCCAGTGGATATTTTAGGGATAATTTTTTTATTATGCTAACAATTATTTCCGTGCCCTTTTTAATCCGCTCAGAAGGAGCATGGATAATTTTAATTTTTCTACTTGTCCTAGCAGGGTATATTGGTTTTACTTCATCAACATCGATGCTGGAATAAGGCAAAAATTCAGTCCTTTTGGGTAAAATTGACATAATATCCGGATTCAAAGCAAAAATTTTATCAGCATACTTTTCTACCTGACCAATACGGATGGCGCGCATCCGATCAAAAAATTTATCTAAAAGGGTATAATCTTGCTTATCATAGGGACCAAAACCATATTTATTTAAAAAGTAATCCTTACGCCGAGCGTCATCGCCCTGAAAAGTAACAATTATTTTTTTCTTATATTTTTTAATAATTGGAAAATCAAGATGATTTAATCCCCAGAACGGATGATCCCAAATGGACTGACCGAAGTTAAAATGGAAAATATCATAATTCCGGAGGGCCTCCTTAAGAAAGGCTATCCTCTTTATCTCGTTGGGAATGGTTATTGATTCAATTTTCAAATAACGGTCATAATCTTCAAAGAAAGGATGTTTTTTAAAAATTACGAGATCACTTGCCAGACCCAATTTTCTTTCCGCCCGAGAAAGCACCCAAGCATTATTTCCATTGTTTAAAGGACAATGCAGGACTTTTAATTTACGGCTCATAGGCCCTGCCTTCGCCCTCCAAAAAAATTCGGTTCCACCATTCAAAAGAAAGCAAAGACCAAATCAACAGGCGATGATCCTTCTTTCCTTTTTCATGCTCGCTAAAAATTTTTTTCAAGAATTCGTGGTTAAAATAGCCCCGCGCCAGCGCCCGTTTGCCCAAAATGATCTCGTGCAGATAAGCGTTTAATTGATACCGATACCAAGTTTCGTCCGGCGGAGTAAAACCGGTTTTCCTTTTAGTAGTGATTTCTTTTGGTAAGTACCGATTCATTGTTTGCCGAAAAAGCACCTTGCCGAGGTTATCTTGATATTTTAAACGAGCCGGCATAGCATTGACCAATTTGACCAGTTCAAAATCAGTCATTGGCACCCTGCCTTCAATCGAATGGGCCATCAGCATTTTATCTTCAACAATAAAAAACCCGTGTAAAAAAGTCTTTTGCTCAAAATAAATGGCTTTATCAATCGGGTGTTGACCATCAGCCGGGGAAATAATCCGGCGATATTCTTGAAAGGGTCTCGCCAAATCAATCTTGGCTAATACCTTGGCGCTAAAAAATTCCTCCTTTTGTCCATCTTTAATCAACCGCGACCAATAATGGTATTGCTTTTGATCAAAATCTTCTTGGGTTTTAGCTTCGGCAACAAGTTGATACCGCCAGGGATAGCCACCAAAAATTTCATCGCCCCCCGTACCTGAAAGAGCCACTTTCACAAATTTACTTGCCAATTTGGCAATATAAAATTGCGGATAGCACATTGCCAGTCGCAAATCTTCAAGATGCCAAATTATTTTCGGCATAGCGAGTTCCACACTCGTTGGCTGTAAAACATTTTCATAGTGTTCTGACGAAACTCTCCGGGCGACAATTTCGGCAAATCTTCTCTCATCTAAATCGGCTTCGCGACCGGTCGCCCTTTCGAGATCAAATCCTCCCGAAAAGGTAAAAAATTTAGGATTTTTTTGGGCGGCAAAATAGGCAATGGTGGTCGAGTCCATGCCGCCGGATAAAAATGTTCCTACCGGCACATCGGCAATCATGTGCCGCCAAACCGAACTCTTAAGAGTGTTAAATAATTTTTCTTTCCATTGAGATAAGGTCAATTTTTTCTTGGCAAAATCTGCCTCCCAATATGGTTCAATTTTAAATTCGTTGGGAGAAATAATCAGATTGTGGCCAGCCCTTAAAAGATGGATGCCCTCAAATAAAGTCAAATCCGAGAGGATATTTTGAAAGGTAAAATATTCATTTAGGGCGGCAAAGTTTAATTTAGCTTTCAGACCAGGATACTGCAGGATTGATTTGACTTCTGAGGCTAAAATAATCTTTTGGTCATCTTTATACCAATAAATTGGTTTAATGCCTAATCGATCGCGGGAGACAAAAAATTCTTTTTTGTGAGAATCGTAAATAATAAAGGCCCACATACCATTAAACCGCCGAACGCAATCTTTGCCCCATTCTTCATAGGCATGGAGGATGACTTCGGTGTCAGAGCTGGAGTAAAAATGATGCTTCTTTTTCAAGAGAGTTCTTTTAATCTCGGCAAAATTATAGATTTCGCCGTTAAAGACAATGGCTAAGTTTTTATTCTCATTAAACATTGGTTGGTGACCAGCGGCAGTTAAATCAATAATACTCAGCCGGCGGTGGCCCAAGCCCACATTTTTATCTATAAAAATGCCCTCATCGTCGGGCCCGCGATGAGCCATAATTCTTGTCATCCGTCTCAGGATCTTTTCCTCAACTTTTTTTTCTTTTTGAAAAATTCCCACTAATCCGCACATGTTCCCTCAGTTCATAGCGAGTTGCTCGGTCAAATACAAAAGCCAAAATTATTTTACTTGAACATCCTATTTAAGCAGAAATCTTTATGGTTGACAAATTTAATAATACAGGATTTTATGATACTATAAAAAGCAATGCCAAAAATCATCGAAATTTTTTGGAAAAATCGCGCCCTAATTTTCCGGATGGCTTATAAAGAATTGACTGACCGCTATGCCGGGTCAGCCCTAGGTTTATTTTGGGCGCTTTTTTATCCCCTTTTCTTAGTGGGAATTTATACTTTGATTTTTACTTTTATTTTTCAAGTAAAGATTAGCCCCGGAAGCACGCCCTTACAATATGCTTTTTATGCGGTGATTGGTTTAATCCCCTGGATTACGATGCAGGAAGGTTTAGTCAAAACTACCAATTCGGTTATCAGCAACGCCAATTTAGTCAAACAAGTGATCTTCCCGGTGGATATTTTACCAATCATTAGTATCGTTGTTAGTTTTCTTACCTTGATCATTGGACTTATTATTTATCTTATAACAATGGCATTTGTTTCGCCCGCTAATTTTACGGCAATCTTTTTCCTTTTACCGATCGTAATTTTAATCCATTTTATTTTTTTGGTTGGAACCGGTTGGATCTTGGCGGCTTTGGCGGTCTATTTTCGCGACTTGAAAGAACTGATTTCCATAATCCTTCTTATCGGCATGTTTGTCACCCCGGTGCTTTATTTGGAGAGCTCCATTCCCGCGGCTTTTAAAATACCAATTCTTCTTAATCCAATGACTCACCTGATTAATATGTATCGCGATGTCATTTTTTATGGCTCAATTAATCATCCTTGGAGTTTTGTGATTTTCGGCTTATTGGCAATTTTAATATTTTTTGCCGGCTTTCAATGTTTTCAAAAATTAAAATATTTCTTCGCCAATGTTTTGTAAATTTTAGATTAGCATGATGAAAAACAACATTGCCATTGAAGTCAAAAATTTATCGAAGATGTATAAGATTTACAAAGAGCCCAAAGATCTCTTAAAAGAGGTTCTTTTTCGGAAAAAATATCATGAGGAATCCTGGGCGCTTAAAAATATTTCTTTTAAGGTTAAAAGAGGCGAAGTTTTGGGGATTATCGGCCGTAACGGCGCTGGAAAATCCACTTTGCTTAAGATTCTATCTGGAACACTGGACAAGACAACTGGCGAGGTCAAAATCAATGGCAAGGTCTCGGCCATTTTGGAATTAGGCACCGGTTTTCATCCTGAGTACACCGGCCGGGAAAATATCTATAACGGCGGGATGATTTTGGGCATGTCAAGAAAAGAAATTGACCGGAAAATTAACTCCATCATTGAATTTACCGAGTTAGAGGAATTCATTGACCGGCCCTTCAAAACCTACTCGGATGGGATGAAAACACGATTGACTTTTGCAGTTGCCACTGCTATCAATCCGGAAGTTTTAATCATCGATGAAGCCCTCGCCGCCGGCGACAGTTTCTTTATTAACAAATGCATCCAAAGAATTACTGACCTTTGCCAAAGCGGCGCTACGGTTTTAATTGTTTCTCACAATACCTTTCTCCTTCAACGACTTTGTTCTCGGGCAATTCTTTTAGAAAAAGGCAAAATCAAAGTTGACGGCGACCCTGTGAAAGTCTGTCAGGAATACGAATTTTCCGTGATGCAAGATGTTTCTAAAAAACTAAAGATAGAAAACAAAACCAGTGGAAAAAAGATTTGGGGCAGTGGCCCCTTAAAAATCAAACAAGTCAAAGTCCTCGACAAGAAAGGCAAAGAAAAGTATAGTTTTGTTCAGGGAGAGGATCTGACGATAAGAATATTTTATGAAACACCAAAACCAATTAACAATCCGGGAATCTATTGTCTTTTCACCCGTAACGACGGGGTCTATGCCGCCAGCTTTTTTTCCGGCGAAACAGAAACTTATCATCCGAAGATAAATCTGGGAAAAATCGAAAAAAGCGGCTGGTTCGATATTTTCTGGCCGAAACTTCATCTTGGCGACGGCGTTTTTTATATCACGGTCGGAATTTTCCCGGAAAAAAATAAAAGCAATTCAGTTCTTCATGTCGAACCGTATCACATGCATGACAAATGTTATAAATTAACTGTTAAAAGACCTGATCGCCCGCTGCAAACTTTGTTTGACCAAGAGGTAAAGCTCAAACACTGTAGTAACGGGAAATAAGATGAAAGATTATAAAAAAGCCGAAATTGAATACGAGAAGAAAATTGCCCAAGATTATAATTGCTGGTATCATTCGACACCGATAGCCAAAGCTCATGACCACGATTTTGTTAATTACCTCAAAAAAGAAATTCAGAAGGGCGACCGGGTTTTAGATTTGGGTTGCGGCCCGGCTTCTTTATGGTCCTATTTAACCAAAATTAAGGGGATTGAATTGGTCGGCGCCGATATCTCCGCGGCCATGATTAAAGAAGCCAAAAAACTTTATCCCCAAGGAAAATTTATGGTCGCTAATGCGGAAAAATTGCCCTTTAAAAATGAAGAATTTGAGGTTGTTATCTGCTCCAGCGTCCTTCACCACCTGCCTTCGCCCCAAAAAGCTTTTAAGGAAATTCGACGGATTCTTAAACCTTACGGCAAATTAATCGGCCGCGAACCTCAAAACGATCAGTTTGTTAAAGAAACGAGCCCTTCGCTTTCCGGAGCCATAATGAGCCTGATGCACATGATCTACCGGCGTCAAAAAACGGTCATTATTAAAGAACCAAAGATTCATCAGTTTCATCATGCCTTTGATATCCGCCAATTTGTAGATGATTTGGCTTCTTATTTTGTTGTCCACGATATTGTCAGCAAATTCCCCTTTTCCAGTCTCTTTATGCGGGTTAGCGGCCTATTTTTGGGACGGATTATACTTCAGACCGATAAGTTTTTATTCTACTACAAAGGCGATCAATTTTTCTACAAAGCGGTCAAAGATGGCTATGACCGGATCGAGGTCTTGGCCAATGTTAATGGCTATCTTAGGGAGTTAGAAAAATCTTCCCAAAAACCGCCACTCAAATTTGTCAAAAGATTAATTTGGCTAAGTATAATACTGGATCTAATTTTACCAAAAAAATGAAAAATACCGCCCCTCCAAAAAACCTTAAAAAGATAAAAATTCTCCATGTCGGCAATATTGCCAACAACGCTTATTTAAGCGCCAAATTATTGCGCCAACAAGGCCTCCAAGCGGATGTTTTGTGTTACGACTATTATCATATAATGGGAACGCCGGAATGGGAGGATGCGGAAATCAAAGGCGATTGGGGCAATGATTTTAATCCTGACTGGTCAAAAGTAGATTTGGGCAACTTCAAAAGACCAGATTGGTTTATCCAAGGACCTTTGGAAACCATTGCCCGTAATCATTTTAAAATTGAGATCGCTAATTACCCAATGGATTTCGGGGCAACCTTTTTAGCCAAGATTGCAACCCTAATATCGATTGGGCAAAGTTTGACTTATAAATTTTATCTTCGTCGTTTTCACCGACCAAAAAAATTTTCTCTGCCAGTCTTTTCTTTTTTAGGAAAAATTTTTGGTCTTATAACCGGTTTGCTTATTCGTTATTTAACTTGGGCGCAAAAACAACTGATTCCGCAAAAAATGAGAATTTTGGAAGAGGCAAGGAAAAAAGAAGAATATGCCTACTACCGCCAGCTAATCAAAGATTTCCGCCAAGCTTTTCCCGAGCGTAAAGACAAATTAACAATGCGGGATATTTATCCCTATCTTTATCGGGCAAGGGTTTTTAAAGAGATTTTCAAAAAATATGACCTTGTTCAGGGCTACGCCACTGATCCAATTTATGCTTTGCTGGCCGATAAACATCCTTATGTGGCTTTTGAACACGGCACTATCAGGGATATACCATTTGAAAATTCCGCCTTGGGACGATTAACCGCCTTGGCTTATCGGAAAGCCGATTTGGTTTTTATCACTAATGCCGATAATCTCCTTGCTGCCAAAAAATTGGGACTGAAAAATATCGTGCCTTTGCCGCACCCAGTTTTAGATAATTGGCACAAGAAATATCAAAAAGCCAATCAAAGCAAAAACCAATCCGAAATCATCCTTTTTTGCCCGGTTCGCCACGATTTTGCTGTCAAAAAAACCGATCTTTATCTTAGAACCTTACCCAAAGTGGTAAAAAAAACCCAAAAGGCTCTTAAGATCATCTTTTTGGAATGGGGAATGGATGTGGCTGAAAGCAAAAAAATGATTCAAAATTTGGGGATTGAAAAAAATGTCGAGTGGCGCCGGCCAATGCCCCGCTGGGAGTTGGCTTACTGGATGGAAAAAGCCGATATTATTTTAGACCAGCTGTTGCTGCCAGCCATGGGGGCAACTGCCCCAGAGGCAATGCTGGCGGGGAAGCCTGTTTTGATGTCATATCGCCACAATGTCTGTCAATGGATGTATCCTGATGAACCGCCGATTGTTAAAGTCTCTAATCCCCAAGATATTGCCAGAGAATTGATTAAGTTAATTAATAATCCTTCTCTAAGAATAAAACATGGCAAAGCCGGTAAAAAATGGTTTAGAAAATTTCACTCAAGCAATCTTTTTATCAAAAAGGTTTTAGTGAGCTATAAAAAAATTTTAGAAATTAAAGACTCAGGTCAATAACTAGGTTGATTTTAGGTCCTTATTGTTGTCCGCCTAGGGCTGGCAGTGAATAAGGACTCAAGGAATACTATTTTCCTTTCAGGTCCTTATTGTAATCCATATCAAACCACATCGCAAAAAGGGTAAATTGCAAAGAAGTGATTGAGGCAAACATCCAAGCCAAGAAGGTCGTCGGCGGCACAAAGCCGTAGATGGGCCACAAAATCATTAAGCGGATAAAAAGTCCTAAGGAAAGCAGCGCCATCAGAATGCCAAAAAAGTAAAACAAAACCAAGGGGTGAAAATCGCGGATGATGTATTTTTCTTTAAGCCGCCAAAAAAACATCCTCAGAAGCATCAAGGGGATGGTAAAAAAGACTTTAGCCGGTTTAAGATTTGATTTTTCGCCCACATCGTAAGTGGGCTCAATCGGAACATCGGCCACCCGGGCGTTATAAACATTGAGCCGGACCAAAATATCATTGGGCATGCCGTAGCGGGGATACATCTTGTCCCAATCAATCAGAGCCAGCATTTTTTGATTAATGGCGGTAAAGCCAGTCTGGGAATCCATCACATGCCAATAGCCGGAGGCAATTTTGGTCAAAAAAGTCAGGACAGAATTGCCAAAATATCTTGTTTTAGGAATT
>Ga0272448_1003307_pt1 | contig 19291 bp, 12 predicted proteins | sample YNPCB0191_FD_202220 | JGI IMG/M metagenome (GOLD analysis project Ga0272448, IMG submission 202220) | Hot spring sediment microbial communities from Yellowstone National Park, WY, United States - YNP-CB-019-1 | ecosystem: Environmental > Aquatic > Thermal springs > Hot (42-90C) > Sediment... | reverse complement strand
CATGCCCAGTGCAGCAAGTAATAGAGTGGGGGGGTGGTTTCGACGCTGAAGGTGAGTTGCCAGATGCGCGCCGGGCCCAGGTTGGCGAAATAGACGCTCACCCCCTCGTCGAGCCACAGGCTCTGCGCCGTCAAACGCCACCCGCGGAGCGCCAACGCGCCCAGCGCGATGGCCGCCAGCGGCAACCATCGCCCCCGATCGAGCCGAGCCCAGCGCACGAACTCCCGCCAGCGGAAACGGAGCGATGGACTCGGAGCCACCACGTCCCTCCTCAGGAGGGCAGAGCATCCGGGGGACTGGGCGCCCCAAGGGGAGCGCGGTTCCGGATGCTCTGCCTGACACGCACGATCGCGCCGGGCCAGGGCCTCAGCGCTTGATGTTGTAGAACGCCTGCATGCCGGGGTAGAGCGCAGTATCCCCCAGTTGCTCCTCGATGCGCAGGAGTTGGTTGTACTTGGCGACCCGCTCGCTGCGGGCGGGCGCGCCGGTCTTGATCTGGCCGGTGTTGAGCGCCACGACCAGGTCGGCGATGGTGGTGTCTTCGGTCTCGCCGCTACGGTGCGAAACGATGGCCGTCCAGCCGGCCCGCTGGGCCTTGGTGACGGCGGCGATGGCTTCGGTCAGGGTGCCAATCTGGTTGACCTTGGTCAGGAGGGCATTGGCTGCCTTCTGGTCGATGGCCTTCTGGACGCGCTCGGGGCTGGTGACCAGCAGGTCGTCGCCCACGATCTGCACGCGGTCGCCGAGGCGCTGCACGAGCCGGGTCCAGTGCTCCCAGTCGTCTTCGGCCAGGCCGTCTTCGATCGAGATGATGGGGTACTTGGACACCCAGTCGGCATAGAACTCGATCATCTCGTCGCCGCTGAGCGTCCGGCCCTCTTTGGCCAGGCGGTACTTGCCATCCTGGTACAACTCGCTGGCTGCCGGGTCGAGGGCGATGTAGATGTCGTGGCCCGGCTTGTAGCCGGCCTGCTCGATGGCGCGCAGGATCACCTCCACCGCCTCGGCGTTGGAGCCCAACGATGGCGCATAGCCGCCCTCATCGCCCACGTTGGTGTTGTAGCCGCGCTCGGCCAACACCTTCTTCAGGGTGTGGTACACTTCGGCACACCAGCGCAGCGCCTCCTGGAAGCTGCCTGCGCCCACCGGCATGATGAGGAACTCCTGGAGATCGGTGGAGTTGGCCGCATGCTTGCCACCGTTGAGGATGTTCATCATCGGCACGGGCAGGGTACGGGCCGAGACGCCGCCGAGGTAGCGGTAGAGGGGCAGCCCCACGGCATCGGCCGCCGCGTGGGCCACCGCCAATGAGACGCCGAGGATAGCGTTGGCGCCCAGGTTGCCCTTGTTCGGCGAGCCGTCAAGGCTGATCATCATCTCGTCGATGCCCACCTGGTCGAGGGCATCCCAGCCCAGCAGCTCCTCAGCGATGCGCACGTTGACATTCTCCACGGCCTTGAGGACGCCCTTGCCGCCGTAGCGCGACTTGTCGCCATCGCGCAGCTCCAGCGCCTCGTGTGCACCTGTCGAGGCGCCGGAGGGCACGATGGCCCGCCCGATGGAGCCGCCGGAGAGATGGACTTCCACCTCGATGGTAGGGTTACCTCGCGAGTCCAGAACCTCGCGGGCGACGATGTCTTCGATGAGGGTCATGCAGTTACTCCTTTACGTGCTGCGTATTGCGTACTGCGTGTTGCGTGATGCGCAACGCGAGGCCCTGCTCACAGCGGCCCGTGTCGCTCCCGACGGCCTGGCGCAGCACGTGTCACGCGTCACGCAGCTAGCTCTTCTGAACTCCCAGGTCGGCGTAGAGATTGGCAAAGTCCAGGTTCGTTTCGAGCAGGCGCTCAAAGCGCTGGATCTTCTTGGGCTGATGGAAGCGGGTCTTGCCGAAGAACTGCTCGATGATCTCGACGGTGGTCAGCGTGTCCTTGCGCACCAGCACTACCGGCACGCCCACCTCCTCAGCACGGCCCATGATGATGGGGCTGGGGTGCAGGTTGCCGGTGAGGATCAGCACCTTGGTCGAGGTCTCCAGAGCTGCGAGCTGGATGTCGGGCCGGTCGCCACCGGTGATCACGGCCTTGTTCGGCTTGCGCCGGAAGTAGCTGAGCGCCGAGTCGACGCTCATGGCGCCGACCATGAGGTTCTCAACCAGCTCGTCGAGCTGTTCATTGCAACAGAGGACCTCACCGCCCAGCACCTGGGCCAACTCGCGGACGCTGATGGAGAGCAGGATCCGCTCCTGGGGCAAGACGGCGTAGACCTTGATCCCCTGCTGCTCCAGGAAGGGCAGCACGGTGGACTCGACGAACTCGATCCTTGGCCGCGGCACGGCGTTGACCACGGCGCCGATCATCGAGTCGCCCAGGAGCGCCTTGGCACCCAGGATGTCATCGACGATGTGGGCGCTCGAGTACTTGACCACGACCAGCGCCTTGGCGCCGAGAAGGCGCGAAACCTCGTAGGGCGGCAGGCCCAGCATGAACCCCTCGGTGAGGCTGGAGCCACCCTCGAGGAGCATGATGTCCTTCTCGTCGGCTGCGCGGGCATAGGCTTCCTGGAGTTGCCGGGCAAAGTCGCCCTTCTCACCACGCAGGACCGCTTCGATGTCGCCGGGGTCGAGGCAGATGGGCGCCAGAGCTGTCGCCGGCTCGGCCAGGCCAAAGGTCTGCTTCATGAACTCGGCGTCTTCGTCGATGCACACGCCGCCAGAACGCCTGGCCGATGTGCTGACGGGCTTCATGTAGCCCACGCGGAAGCCGTCTTGGATGAAGCGCTTGCCCAGCCCTACGCAGAGAGCGCTCTTGCCCGAGAAGGTCTCCGGTGACGTGATGTACAGCGAGGCCATCCAGTCCTCCTCTCGAGTGACCCGGTTTGGGCCTATGACTGCCTGAGCAGCGGCGAGGCAGGTCGCTCCACCGCTGCCCGGCCCACGCCAGGGTGAGGTCCCCAGCCGGATAGAAGCAAGGCCCGCGTCTCGGCTCTTTGCCCCCGTTCCGGCCGACTGCTACGAACTCAACACCAACCGCATATCCACTGCGATCGCGCCCCCGCCAGCCTCGCGCACGAGCAGCGGGTTGATATCCAACTCGACGATCTCCGGAAAGTCGGTGACCAACTGCGAGATGCGCAGGATGCAATCGACAATCGCGTCGATATCTGCAGCGCGCTCGCCGCGCACGCCCTCCAGAAGGTGGTGAGAGCGGATCTCGCCCACCATCTCCCGCGCCTCCTGCGCCGTGACCGGGGCGATACGGAAGGTGACGTCCTTCAGCACCTCGACGTAGATGCCGCCCAAGCCAAACATGATCATCGGGCCGAACTGTGGGTCGCGGTTCATGCCGATGATGATCTCTTTGGCGCCGGTGACCATCTCCTGGACCTGTACGCCCCAGATCTGAGCGTCGGGCATGAAGCGCTGGGCGCGGTAGACGAGGAGGTCAAAGGCATCGCGCACGTTGCCCGCGCCGGTCACGCCCACTTTGATGCCGCCGATGTCAGACTTGTGCAGGATATCCGGCGAGGCGATCTTCATGACCACGGGGTAGCCGATCTCCTCGGCGAACTGCACCGCTTCCTCGGGCGTCGTGGCCAGCTTGGATTTGGGAACGCGCAGGCCATACGCCTCGGCAATGTTGCGTGCTTCGGCATCGCCCAGGGTGTTGCGGCCATCCTCGCGCACCCTGGCAAAGGTCGCGCGCACGCGCTCGCGGTCAACGTTGAACTGCTTGAGCTCCGGGGCCGGCCGCTCGAGCCACAGGCGGTAGTCGTACATCGCCCGCAGTGCGGCTGCCGCACGCTCTGGGAAGGGATAGTTGGGCACGCGCTCACGGGTGAGGATTTCGATGCCGGCGGAGACTTTGGCCTCACCCATGAAGCAGCCGACCACCGGCTTGTCGTAGAGCCGCGACAGGCGGGCGATCTCCTGGGCAGTCTCCTCGATCTGCGTCATCACCTGCGGCGTCAGGATTACGATCAGGCCGTCGACGTTGGGGTCCTTGAGGGCGGTGTCAATGCCTACGGCGTAGCGGTCGGCCCGCGCATCGCCCAAGACGTCGATCGGGTTATAGGTGTTGGCAGCCGGCGGGAGCTGTGCCTGCAGGTGTTCGACCGTCTCTTTGCTCAAGGGTGCCAGCTTGAGGCCCGAGTTCTCCAGGGCGTCGGTCGCCATGATCGCCGGCCCCCCTGCATTGGTGACGATGGCGATGCGATTGCCGCGGAGCACCGGCTGGTAGGCAAAGGCGATGGCATAGTCGAACAGCTCCTGGATCGACGCGGCGCGGAGCACGCCGGTCTGGCGGAAGGCAGCGTCGTAGGCCCGGTTGGAGCCGGCCAGCGAGCCGGTGTGCGACGAGACGGCACGCGACCCCGCCTCGGTGTTGCCCGACTTGACTGCGATCACCGGCGTCCTGCGGGTGACCCGGCGCGCCACATCCATGAAGCGCCGCCCATCGCGCAGGCCCTCCACGTAGGCGATCATGACCTTGGCGTTGGGGTTCGCGTCCCATGCCTCCATCAGGTCTACTTCATCCACGTCCGACTTGTTGCCCAAGGAGACAAAGTACGAGAACCCGATGTTGTTGGCCAGGGCCCAGTCGAGGATGGCCGTGCAGAGGGCGCCCGACTGGGACATGAAGGCGATGTTGCCGCGTGGAGGGATGCCGACGGCGAAAGAGACATCCATGGGCTGCACGGTATCGATAATGCCCAGGCAGTTGGGGCCGACGATGCGCACGCCGTACTGCTTGGCGATGGCCACAACCTGGCGCTCGAGCTTGACGCCCTCAAGCCCGGCCTCCTTGAAGCCGGCCGAGATGATCACGGCCCCTTTGACGCCCTTTTCGCCGCACTGCTGAATCACATCGGGCACAAACCTGGCAGGGACGACGATGACTGCAAGGTCTACAGGACCCGGCACGTCGAGGACGGAGGGGTAGCTCTTCAGGCCCAGGATCTCGTCAGCTTTGGGGTTGATGGGGTAGACCTGGCCCTTGTAGCCGTACTGCAGCAGGTTGTTCAGCACGTCGTGGCCGAGTTTTCCTGGCTCGCGCCCTGCCCCCACGATGGCAACCGAACGCGGCGCGAAGAACATTTCCAGCATGGTGACTCTCCCAAGAAGAATAGGATGGCAAACCCTGCAATGATACATCAACAGGGCCGATTCGGCAAAGTGAAATCTTTCACGAATGGAGGCGGCTCGCCATCCTATCCTCTTTTAGCGTGCTGCCGCTGCCACGGCAGGATGGGTATAGCATGCCACAAGGGCCCGGATGTGTCAAGTGTTCGGAGAGTGCGGGCAGGGCCTTTTCAAAGTCCCGTTATTGTCACCCTGAGCAGGTTCTGCGGGCTTCACAACGCGGCGAATGCTGGCCTGCGAAGGGTCCGGACTACACATAACGCCGACTTTGAAAAAGCCCTGAGTGCGGGCTCGGCCGGCGGCCTCAGGGCACGATCGGCTCCTCCTCGGTTTCGATGATTTCCTCCACGGCCTTGTCGGGGCCCACCTGGCGGCTGCGTTCCAGCACCCGCTTGTAGGTTTCCAGAACGTGGGCCGTCGGCTCATCGTTCTGGCGCCGGGCCTCCTGCACCAGGTCCTCCAAAGTGCTGATCGCTTCGGCGCTCATGAGGCTGGGGTTATTCTTCAATACCCGGGCCGACTCGGTCCACGTCGGCACCGCCATGAACTCTTGGAGGGCGCGCATCACCGGTGGCAGTTCGTAGAAGGTGCGCAAGAGTTCGTGGTATTCCCGCAGGTACCGGACCGCCTCGTCGGCGTGGGCGGCCTGTGCCTGCTGGATAAGGCTGTCCAGGTACTCCAGGGCGGATTGGTCGCGGGTCAATTCGAGGTGCTGCGACAGGACCTGATCCACTTTCTCGGGCGATTCGGCATCGAGCAGTTGCCAGACGGCGGCCTGCAGCGGCGTTGGCTGGGCCGGGCGCAGCGCATCCATCTGGCGGCGCCGCGCCTCCAAAGTCTCGCGGGCATGGGCCTCGGCCTCTGCGAAAGCTTTGGCGACGCCCACCTGACGGCTGCGTTCGAGGAGGGCGCGGTGCTCTTCCAGGTACTCTGCCACGTCATCGCGGTGGGTCGTGCGATAGTCAGAGATGTTCTCCGAAAGAAGTTGCAGCGCCTGATCGCTCAGCAACTCGGAGTTGCTCTCCACGATGCGCCGGGCCTCGTCCCAATCCTCCGAGTTTACGAACTGTTCCATCGCGTCGGCGAGTTTGTCGATGCTCATGTCCTTCCCTCTCACAGCTTGGATGGGGACCTGCTGCGACCGAGCAAGGGCTGGGCCACGAGTGCAGGTTGCGGCAGGCAAGCTGCAGGGCACGCGCCCAGCCCTCTCTTCCCTGCTCGCGGGCGCTGCCCGCCGGCCCGAAAGAGAACCCGCAAAGCCCGATTTGCCCGCCGAGAAGAAGTGTGTTATATTGGCCGCCGTAGGATGGTAGTCAGGCTCTGTTTCGCGCTCCACTTGACCGCTCGGGCCGACGCCCGAGCGGTTTTGTTTCCCGGAAGGCAGGCATCTCTCCTCTGAGCTGATGCCCTCGCCGTGGAACAGGGCCCAGATGGCAAGCCTCAGAGGGACGAAGGAGGACCAAGGTCGTGGCAGAGCGTATTACCGGCACCGTGAAATGGTTCAACACCACCAAGGGCTACGGCTTCATCTCGCGCGAAGGCGGCAAGGACGTCTTTGTGCACTACTCGGCCATCGTCGGCGAGGGCTTTCGCAACCTGGAGGAGGGCGAGCAGGTCGAGTTCGAGATCGAGGACACGCCGCGCGGCCCGCAGGCGGCGAATGTGACCAAGCTTTCTGCCGCTCAGTAGGAGCTGCACGTTCTCCAACAAGCCCCGGCCACCCGGCCGGGGCTTTCCCTATCTCCAGGCCTTATCCTCCTGGCCCGGGCTTTGCTGGGCAGTGGGCAACCAAGCCCTCAGCGATCCGCCGCCGGCCCGCCCTGGCTGGCTGAACGCTGAGCTGCAAATCCCATCTGGTGAGAGGAGGATGAGATGAGCGCTGCGCGTCGTTGGCGCAACTTGTTGACGACTCTGGGGGTGGGCTACCTGGGGTTGGCTGCCTGGAACGGCTATGTTTACCGGCGCACCCGCGAATTGCCACTGCCGCTGCCCCTGGAGGGCGAAGCCGGCACCTACGAGTGGCCCGGCGGACGCATCTTTTACACGCGGCGCGGCCAGGGCGAACCGCTGCTCCTGGTGCACGGCATCTACGCCGGGGCCGATAGCCACGAGTTCCAGTACGTCTTCCAGGCGCTGGCCGAGCACTATCAGGTCTACGCCTACGATCTCCTGGGTTTTGGCCACTCGGCGCGGCCGAGCGTGCGCTACTCCGGGGCGCTCTGCGTGCGCCTGCTCACCGACTTTATCCGCGACGTGATCGGCCGGCCGACCAGCGTCGTGGCCACGTCGCTCTCAGGTGGGCACGCCATCGTGGCAGCGAGCCAGGAACGCGGGCTGATCCGCCGCCTCATTCTAGAGGCGCCCACAGGGCGCACGGCGGCCACCCGGCCCTCAGCAGTCGCCGACGCCGCGTACATTGCCCTGAACTTGTTGCCCGACCTGGCCGAGGGCCTGCTCAATGCCATCGCCTCGCGGGCGTCGATCCGCTGGTACCTGCGCAACATGGCGTTCTACGACCCCAGCAAGGTAACCGACGAGCTGGTGGAGTATGGGTATCGCTCGGCCCACCAGCCGGGTGCGCAGTACCCCTTTGTGGCCTTTCTCACGGGCCGCTTCGATGTGGCGCTGGAGGGGGCGCTCCGCTCGCTGCCGCAGCCGCTGGCGCTGATCTGGGGGCGCGAGGCAAGGTTCACACCGGTGCAGCAGGCCGAGTGGTTCCTACGGGCGCGGCCCGATGCGATGCTCAATGTGGTGGAACAGACCGGCATCGACGTGGTGCGCGAACGCCCCGACGAGTTTGTGCATGTGACGCTGGCGACCCTGGGCCACAGGCCGGCGGGCCCGGCGCCCAAAGAGATGGCCGAGAGGGCAGGAGCGCGCGCTTGAGAGGGCAGCGGGCGGACCCTTACGGCGACGCCTGGCCTGGCGACTGGCTCACCGCATTGCGGCCCAGGATGACGCGCATGTCGATGTCCGAGTTGGGGAGGCTCTGGCGGCTGACTTGCGCATCGGTCAGATGGAGCTGCGCCTTGAGGGAGTCGAGGGTGTAGCGCTTCTCGTTGTAGACGATGAGGACCGTCTGGGCATAGTCGAAGCGATCGGCATTGCCAAAGCGGACCACATTGTAGCCGGCCGAGCGCAGGTCCGCGGCCACCTGCGAGGCCAGCCCGGTGGTGGTGGTGCCGTTCTGCACCTCGATGCGTGCGGCTTCCTGCGCCAACTGGTCGGGGTTGCCGAGAGGGACGCTGGCTGCCGGCTTGGTGCGCACTGGGAACACCTCGGCCACGAGTTGGCGGATCCTGTCGCGCTGCGGCAGGAGGACCATCTTGCCGTCGGGCGTCGTCCAGTCGGCGACCATGGTCTCGTCGATGACGCCGCGCTTGATATCCTCGGTCGGCACCCGCTGGGCGGCCCGGGCGATGGAGAGGATCTGGCTGATGCTCAGATCGGTCTGCACGCTCTCGCCCAGCGTCTGGATCAGCCCCGGCAGCCGGTTGAGAGGGTAGTTGAGGCTGAGCGCTTTGTCGCGGACGGCCATGATGACCTGCTGCTGGCGCCGGGCGCGGTCGATATCCCCACCTTTGGTGGTGTGCCGGGTGCGCACGTACTTCAGGGCCAGGTCGCCATCCATGTGTTGAGGGCCGGCTTTGATGACCAGGCGCATAACGCCGCCATCGGGCGTGGGGTACTCGGGGTCGATGATCTCGTCGGCAACGTTGACGTCGATGCCGCCAATGGCGTCAATGGCCTTTTGGAAGGCGGCAAAGTCGATGCGGACGTAATAGTCGACGGGCACGCCCAGGTTGTACTGCACGGCCCGTTTGGCATAGGCGAGGCCACCCCCTGGGTAACCGAACATCTCGCCATAGACGGCGGCGGTGTTGATGCGGTCCTGCATGTTGTAGCCGGGCAACGGCACCCAGAGGTCCCGGGGAATGGAGAGCATGCTGGCCGTATTGCTGATGGGGTCGAGGCTGAAAAGGATCATCGTGTCGGTACGCCAGGGCCCCTGCTCGCCCGGCCGCCGGTCGATGCCCAGGAGGAGGACGTTGACCTGGTCCGAGGGCAGCGGCTCTGCGCCGGGCTGTGCCTCGCCGGGTTCGCCGGCGTGCACAGGGTTGAGCGGGCCGCCGATGAAGAAGGGGATATCGGCGTAGGCGACGATGTCGCGAACGCTAGAGTAGAACAGGTAGCCAAAGAAGAGGCCACCTGAGACAAAGACCATCAGGAAGACACTCCACAGCAGTTGCGTGGGGCTGGTGGAGCGCCCCTGGGGAGTCCGGCGCTGATCCCACATAGGGCGTCAGATTCCTTTTGTGATAGAGTTGAGACCCCTACGCGGATTATAGCACATGGGTTACCTGCAGGCAAAGTCGAACGGTCTCGATCCGCCGCATGCGAGTGGGGTGAGGGCCGCCCCTCGCCCGAGCAGGCCCTCACCCCTATCTCAAAGGAGGAGAAGAAGGTGTTGTCAGCGCCAAGACGCAGAAAGCCCAGGAGCCTTGCGGTCCTGGGTCCGCTACACTCCCCAAAAAGCCTACGGGGTTAGCTGTCGGGTTCGGGTCGGGAGAGCAACCCTACCAGCCCTGGCGGCCGGATTCATCCCTTGGGCGCTGAGCGCCCGTTGGTTCCCCCGCTTCTCAATATGCGAGAATTCGGCTTCGTATTCTGACGCCATTCTACTCCATCTTGGGCTCTTTGTCAAGAGCAACACACAGGACACACAGGGCTTTTTCAAAGTCGGCGTTATGTGTAGCCCGGACCCTTCGCAGGCCAGCGTTCGCCACGTTGGAAGGCCCGCAGAACCTGCTCGGAGCTTGCCTGAGCAGAGCGAAGGGATGACATAGGCGGGACTTGGAAAAAGCCCTGCCCAGACACAGGAGACCATTTGCGAGGTTTCGCCCACAGCCTACAATGTAGCGGATGACAGAAGGCAGGTCAGGCCGGCGATGCTGAACCGTTTTCTCTCCTGTGCCTACTGGCTTGAGGGGAGCCCGGGTGCGCTCTCGGCCGCGGGCCGCGCCCTGTATGGGGTCCTGGGCGTGCTGTTTGCGGCAGTGGGGCTTGCGAGTGGGGGGCGCTGGTGGCGGGTTCGCCGCGGCTCCTGGGCGGTGGAGGCGCTCCTGTGCGGCCTGGGGCTGGCGGCGGTGGTGCTGCGCCTTGCTGCCGTGCCGGGCTGGCCGGCCCGCATCTGGGTGGCTGCTCCGGTGGCGCTGGCTTTTGGGCTGGTCCCGGTGCTCCTGGCGCTTGCCCCCGACCGGGCTGCCCTGCGCCGCGGGTGGGGCGATCTGTGGGCGTTCCGCGCGGCGGGGTTGGAGCTCAAGCTCCGCGGGCGGCTGGCGCTGCTGGTTGCCCATGCGGCAGCCCTGCTGTTGGCGGTGCGCCTCGCAGGCTGGCCCCTGTGGGCTGTGCCGGCGCTCCTCCTGGCCCTGTTGGTGCCCCAGCTCCCCGGCACGCTGGCGCGGCCATCCCGGCCTCTCTCGCCGCTGGCGTGGAACGCACTGCTGCCGGCCTACCTGCTGGCAGCTCTGGCGGCGGTGGGGCGTGTGGCCCTGTACGTGGGGTGGTTGGCCAGGCCGGTCACGCTGCCGGTCGGGCCGGTCCTGGCCGTTCTGCTGGCCTATGCCTGGGCCTATCAGGTCCATGCCCTCTGGCCGGCCGGCCGACGGGCGCTTGCCTGGGTGCCAGCGGCGCTGCTTGCAGGCGCGGGCCTTGCCTGGGCCGCGTGGGCCTACTTCACCCTCTACGCCCGCGGTGTCACCGGCAGCGATCCCTACTGCTACGTGCAGATGGCTGTCGATCTCGTGCGTTACGGGACGGTGCTCCATCGTTTCGCCCTGGCGCCGCTGGCGGGCGCGTTGCAGATCGACCTGGAACCCGTCTTGCACGTGGGCTACCGGCTGCCGCTCCATGCGGGCGAGTGGGCAGCCACGGTTTGGCCGCCGGGGCACTCGGTGCTGTTGGGGCTGGTGGGGAAGCTGGCCGGTGAGGAGGCCATCTACCTGGCCACGCCGCTCATGGCTCTGGCCTCGCTGGCTGCCACGGTGTGGCTGGGCGCGCTGCTCTTCGACGATCTGCCGCGACCCATGGCGTGGCTCGGTGGCAGCGTGGCGGGGCTCCTGGTCGCCACTTCGTTCGAGCAGTTGCGCTGGGTGCTGGTGCACATGGCCGACATCTCGGCGCAGCTCTTCTCGGCGCTGACCATCGCTCTGGCCTGGCCGGGTGCCCGGCGGGCGCCGCGCCGCTCTCTGGCTGCGGCGGGGCTGGCCCTGGGGATGGCCTACTGGGCACGGCATACCCAGTTGGCGATGGCCGTGCCCGCGCTCGTGCTGATCGCAACGGCCGGTGCGGAGCGCTCGCGGCGGGCACGCCTCCACGATGGCGCAGTCTATCTCGGAGCGGGGCTGCTCCTTGCCCTGCCCGACCTCGCCTACCACACACTGCTCTTTGGGTCACCCCTGCGCCCCGAATCGAAGGAGCTGGCCCTGTATGCGCTCGGGGCCGTGCCCGCCACGACAGCGCTCTTGGTGCGAGAGTGGTTGGCCAGGCAGGAGCTGCTCTACTTCGCGCCCTTCCTCCTGGCCGGCGCATGGCTGCTTGCCCGGCGCAATCGACGCGCCAGCGTGACGCTGTGGCTGTGGCTGGGCGGGCTGTGGGCCGTCCAGGCCCCGTACAGCTCGCTGCGCCTGCGCGACCTGTTGCCCGCGCTGCCGGCCCTTGCCCTGCTGGCCGGCTACGGCGTGGCGGGCGCACTGACGTGGTTGGCCGGAAGGCGGCGCCAGGCCGCCACCCTGCTGGCTCTGGCCGCAGTGGCCCTCTTCTGGCTGCGCACCGGCGATCTGGCCCTGCTGCCCTTGCGGCATAACTTTAACAATTTCGGCTACTTGTGGTCCAGCCAACGCCAGGAGTTTGCCTGGCTGCAGACGCGGCTGGAGCCCAATGCCGTGGTGGGCGCCACCCTCAATAGCGGGGCGCTCGACCTCTATGCGGGCCGGGATACCTTCCTGCCGGCGGGGTGGCCGCCCGGGGACTTGCGGCGCTTCCTCGAAGCCCTCCACGATCAGGGGCGCCCCACCTATCTTCTGGACGATGGCAGCGACATGGCCGCTGCGCTCGCTTCGGTGCAGGCCTATGCGCAGGTCAGCCCCGTGGCCACCCTGCTCCAGGTCCCCTTCTACGCCCCCGATGGTGGGAGCGAGCTGCGGGATGTGGTGCTGTACCGGGTGGAGATGGGCAAGTGATGCGTAAGGGCTTTCCCCGACTCTGGATTCCGGTAACATGTCACGCCTTGCCCGCCTGGACTCCGCTCTCTCCTTGCACTATAATCCAATCAAGATCGGGCGGCATGGGGTGAGATGGGAACGCTCTACGTGGTGGCCACGCCAATTGGCAACCTGGAGGATGTGACGCTGCGTGCTTTGCGGGTGTTGCGCGAGGTGCGGCTGATCGCTGCCGAGGATACGCGCACTGCCCGCAAACTGCTGGCTCGCTACGACATCGCCACACCGACTACCAGCTACTTTGAACACAACAAGGCGGCCAAGATGCCGCAGGTCCTGGCGGCGCTGGCCGAGGGCGATGTAGCGCTGATCTCTGAGGCCGGCATGCCGGGGCTTTCGGACCCAGGGTATGAACTGATCCGTGCCGCTATCGCGGCGGGTTATCCGGTGGTGCCGATCCCAGGCCCTTCGGCGATCACCACTGCCCTGGCTGCCGCCGGCCTGCCAGCCGACCGCTTCGTTTTCCTCGGCTTCCTCCCTCGCCGGAAGAAGGAGCGCCGGGAGCTCCTGGCGGAGGTGGCCGGTCTGCCGTGGACGCTGGTCTTCTTCGAGGCGCCCCACCGCATCCTCGAGAGCCTGGCCGACATGCAGGAGGTGCTGGGAGATCGCCCCATGGCGGCAGCGCGTGAGCTGACCAAGATGCATGAGGAGATCGCACGGGGGACGGTGGCAGAGCTGCGCGCCCGCCTGGAGGCGGGCGATACCCGTGGTGAGTTCACCCTGGTGGTGGCCGGGGCAAGCCGCGAGCCCCCCGCAGCCTGGCCTCGGGAGCGCGTCGTCGCTGTCCTGCGCGAAGCGATGGGCCGCGGCCTGCCGGCCAAGGAAGCAGCCCGTGAAGTGGGCCGGGCCGCAGGATGGAAGCCGCGAGAAGTATACACACTATACACAGAGCTGAAGCGATTGCCTGATGCCTGACGCCTGTTCGATTGGTATTGGGGATGACGGTGGGCAACCCTACTGACTCGATGAACCCGCAAAAAGAGGCCGCTCGGCTCCGCGTCAAAGAACTGTTGAACCAGGGCGAGATTGCCGCCCGCAATGGGCAGCGGGGCGAGGCGCGGCGCCTGTTCCGTGAGGCGCTGGCGCTGGAGCCGGCAAACGAGCATGCCTGGCTCTGGCTGGCGTATCTGGCGCCGTCGCCGCGGCAGAGCCTGGCCTACCTTCAGGAGGCCCGCGCGTACCACCCGCGCAGCGAGCGCGTGCGCCAGGCGATCGCCTGGGCTCAGGCACGGCTCGCTGAGGCCGAGGGGGGCGAAGGCGACCCTGGGGCAACCTCGCGCGGGGCGACGCCGGTCAGCCGGCCTCAGGCGGGCCGGGGCATGACGCAGGCACGACCCATGGCGCAGCCCGAGGGCGCCGAGCGACAGACGCCTGCCGCACACGCCATGGCCCGCCCGCAGGCAGCGCCCGCGCAACCCCCGCCTGCCCCGTCGCAAGCGGCCGGGCGCCCGCGCACCAGGGCCCGGCCTCATCAGTCCCGCAGGTGGTTGATCGCTGCGCTGGTGCTGCTGGCCCTGGGGCTGGTCATCGCCGCAGTGGCCTATGGGGTGTGGACCATGCAGCAGCCGGCGCAGGGGCTCGAGCTCGGCCCGACCGATTGGCCCGCAGCAACGCCGGCTCTCGACATGGGCACGCTGCGCGATGAGGCCAACGCGGCCATCGCGCGAGAGGATTGGCAAGGGGTCATCCCCATCCTCGAGCGCATGAGGGCTCTGGCGCCTGCCGATGATGGCGTCCGGCAGCAGTTGGCCATCGCCCACCTGCGTTACGGCCTGCAGTTGGTCGACGGGGACCGAGTCGACGACGCGATTGCCCAGTACGATGCGGCCATCCGCCTCTACGCCAATGACGTGGACCTGCAGACTGCGCGTCGCCTGGCTGTGGGCTACCGCGATGGCCGCAAGGCCGTCACGGAGCAGCGTTGGGACGATGCCATCGCCCTGCTGGAGCCGGTCTACAAGGTCGCGCCGGGGTTCCGTGATGTGGGCGACCTGCTCTTCTCTGCCTGCATGGAACGTGGCCGGGCTCTGGAGGGCGCGCACCAACTGGAGGCTGCGCGCGAGCTATATGCGAAGGCGGCCGCCGTCAAGCCCGACGCCGAGGAAGCGAGAGACAGGCTGGCCCGGGTCGTCGCCATCCTCACGCCACCGACGCCGACACCCACAGCGCGGCCGAGCAAGCGCATCGAGGTCGATATCTCAGAACAGCGCCTGCGCGCTTACGAGAACGAGCTCCTGGTCTTCGACTGGCTCTGCTCCACCGGCATCCCCAGCATGCCGACCCGCTACGGAGACTTTCAGATCCTCGACAAGATCCCAGAGGCCTGGTCGTCGGCATGGAGCCTGCGCATGCCCTACTGGATGGGCATCTACTGGGCCGGAGCGTCGGAGAACGGCATCCACGCCCTGCCGATCCTGCGCGACGGAAGCACACTCTGGGCGGGGTACCTGGGCAGCCGCGTGTCCTTTGGTTGCATCGTCCTCGATACGGCCAACGCCGCCACCCTATACGACTGGGCCGAGATTGGCACCCCTGTGAAGATCGTCCCATAGGCGTGGCGCCAGGCAGGATTGCTCTTGTCAAACTTGTGCTTTGCCGTTATAATCTCGCCACATCCCTTTGCCCTCCGCCCTTTCGCCCCAGGAAGGATAGAAAGGCCTGACCATGGATTCCGCCCAGGCTGCCCAGATGATCGCTTGGCTTGACGAGGAGAACCGTAAGGCCAAGGCACAGCTTTCCGAGCTGCGTGACCTCTTGCAGAAGCAGGCCATCGAGCTGGCCGACCAGCGCAAGCGCTACGAAGACTTGCAGGGGCGCCTTACCCGCCTGCAGACCGACGTCTCGCGCATGACCCAGGTTGACCAGGCCATCCAACAGCTCAAGGACGAGTTGGCATCCGTCTTGCAGAGCGTGCGTGACGAGATACGGCGCAGCGACCAGCAGGCCCTGCAGGCCCGCCAGGTGGAACGCGAGGCCGATACCAAGGCCATGCTGGACCTTCAGCAACGCGTGGAGCGCCTGTCGACCATGGCCGACCGCATCACCGCGCAGGCCACCGAGCAACAGCGGCAGAATGAGATCCTCACCAGCCTCCGCCAGCGCATCGACGGGATCGACAAGGAGCTGGTTCGCCGCGCCGACCAGGCCCGCCTGGGGGAGGATGAGCACAAGCGCGAGATGGCGCGGCTGGAGGCCATCCAGCAGGCCATCGACAGTGTGCGCAGCCAGATCGAACCTTACAACGCCCGGCTGCAGTATCTGGAAAAGTGGGCGCAGAACAGCGCCCAGCGGTCGGCCGACCTGCAGACCTTCCGCGCTGATATGACACGCGTGCAGAATGAACTGCTGGAAGGGCAGAGGCGAGCCGAGCAGCGCATCGAGCGGCAGATTCGCGAGTGGAACACGATCACTGAGGGTGTCCTGCGCGACCAGGAGACGCGTGCCAACCAACTGCGCGTCTTTGCGGAGCAGCACGAGCGCACCAAGAAAGCCCTTGCGAGCTTGCAGGACCTGGCCAAGGAGCTGCGCGTGGCCCAGGACGAGGCACGCCAGGTGCTGGACCTGGGCCTGGAGAAGCAGCGGCGCGAGCTGCGCGAATGGCAGGGCGAGAATGAGAAGCGCTGGACGCGCTATATGGCCCAGTGGGACTATCGCTGGAGCGAGCAGGCCAAGGCCGACGAGGGCCTGGTGGCGCGATTGGAGGAGCTGGAGGCAGCCAGGCCGCTTCTGGAGCAGGAATTGCAGGCGCTGCGGGCCCTGCTGGCCGAGGAAAGCGCGGCAGCCAAGGCAGCAGTCGCCGATATCTGGCGAGCCCAGTTGGAGATCTACCAGCGCCAGCTCGATGTGATGAAGGCCACAGTGGAAAAGCTGAACGCACAGGTGAACACCGCCAGCCAGCCGCCGGCCAAGCAGGCACAGCGGTAGCGCTGGAATCCGCGGGTGCCTGGGCGGGCGCTGTCGAGGAGGGACGCTGGTGCGCGTGATCGGCACAGCGGGGCACGTGGACCACGGCAAATCGACCCTGGTTACCGCGTTGACCGGCATCAACCCCGACCGCCTGAAGGAAGAGCGCGAGCGGGAGATGACCATCGACCTGGGCTTCGCCTGGCTCACCTTGCCCGACGGCGAGCAGGTCAGCATCGTCGACGTGCCGGGCCACGAAGATTTCATCAAGAATATGCTGGCGGGGGTGGGCGGCATCGATGCAGCGCTCCTGGTGGTGGCTGCCGACGAGGGCGTGATGCCCCAGACGCGCGAGCATGTGGCCATCCTCGACCTGCTGCAGGTCCGAAGCGGCGTGGTCGCCCTCACCAAGATCGATCTCATGGACGACCCCGAGTGGCTCGATCTGGTGCGTGAGGAGATCCGCGAGTTCCTGGCCGGCACTGTGCTGGCAGCAGCGCCGATCATCCCCGTGTCGGCGCGCACCGGCCAGGGGATCGACCAGTTGCTGGCCGCCCTGCAGGAGGCGATGGAACAGGCGCCCCTTCGCCCCGACCGCGGCCGGCCGCGCCTGCCCATCGACCGCATCTTCACCATGCCGGGCTTTGGGACCATCGTCACCGGCACGCTGAGCGATGGGTCGTTGCATGTGGGCCAGGAGGTGCAGGTCCTCCCCAAGGGCCTCCACTCGCGCATCCGCGGCCTGCAGACCCACAAGCAGAAGGTCGACGTGGCCGCGCCCGCGAGCCGGGTGGCCGCCAACCTGGTGGGGGTCGACGTCAGCGACCTGGCGCGGGGCGACGTGGTGGCCGCACCTGGCGTGTACCAGCCCACCGACCTCTTTGATGCCCGGCTGCAGCTCCTCCACGATGCCCTGCACCCGCTGCCCCACAATGCCACCGTCGATCTCTTCATCGGCGCCAGCGTGGCCCAAGCGCGCTTGCGCCTCTTGGACCGCGATGAGCTCGAGCCGGGCGAGGCGGCCTGGGTGCAGATGGAGGCTGCGGCGCCCTTGGTCGCCGTCGCGCGTGACCGTTTCATCATCCGCCAACCCTCGCCCAGCGCCACCCTGGGTGGCGGCTTTGTGGTCGACCCACACCCTGACCGTCGCCATCGGCGCTACCAACGCGAGGTGTTGGAGCGGCTGGAGACGTTGGCCCACGGCACCCCCGAGGAGATTGTGCTGCAGACCCTGGAGCGCCTGGGGCCTGTGCCGCCCCAGCCCCTGCTGGCGCAGGCAGGGTTGCCGCGCGATGTGGCCGAGGCAGCGCTCGCTGAACTGCGCGCGTCGGGGCAGGTGTTGCCGCTGGCGCCGGGCGCTGAGGCGGGCGCGCTGATCAGCCGGGCCCAGTGGCAATCTCTTGCGGGCCGCGTCCGCTCGCTGTTGGAGGCCTACCACACCCAGTACCCACTGCGCTCGGGCATGCCGCGCGAGGAGATGAAGAGCCGGCTGAACCTGGAGGCGCGGACCTACGGCGATGCCCTGCAGCGGGCGAGTGTCGAAGGGGTTGCGGAGGCGACGGAGGCGGTGGTGCGCCTGCCCGGCTGGAGGCCGCGCTTCACGGCCGAGCAAGAGCGGCGGGTGCAGGCCCTTCTCGCCAGGTTCGCTCAGAGCCCCTACAGCCCGCCGGGCGTTGCCGAGGCCGAGGCCGAGGTGGGCGCCGACGTTTTGGCGGCGCTGGTCGAACAGGGCCGCCTGGTGCGCCTGAGCGATGCCGTGCTCCTCTCGGCCGAAGCCTATCAGGCGATGCTCGGGCAGGTGCTCGAGCGCCTGCGCCGTGGCGAGAGCGTCACCGTGGCGACGGTGCGCGACCTCTTCGGCACCAGCCGCAAGTATGCTCTGGCCTTCCTCGAATACCTGGACCGCCAACACATTACGCGCCGCGTCGGCGACGAACGCGTCCTCTTGTAGCGGCGCACCATGCGCATGGGGAGCGCCGCCCGCCGAACTCCCACCTTGCCTGACACTACCACCGTGTTGGGTCCAACTTGCACCCGGCAACAGCCGGCAAACCTGTTCCGCGCCTGGCCGGCCCTGACCCGGGACGGGGTTCCACTCCGGTCGCGTGCGGAGCGTGAGGCCCGGATGGCCTGTACGGCCCGATGGGCAGGTACGGTTGTAGCACTGATCCCCCGCCCCGGCCAGGCAGCGGTGGGGAGGGCTGCAGCCGATTGCCCCAACATGGATCGGCGCTGCCGGGCAGGCCACATTTGCATTTCTTCAAGCGATGCGTATCTTTTGGGGGTGCACTGCATCCTGGATCCGGGGCCATTGGTGCCGGTTGGAGCTGTTGGGGGAGGATTGGCGCATGCGCATTCTGGTGGTTGACGACGATCCGCCCAGCGTCAAAATGACGGCGTTCTTGCTGCGGGAGGAGGGCTACGAGGTCCTCACGGCCGACAACGGGCGCAGGGCGTTGGAGCTGGTGCAATCCGATGCGCCCGACCTGGTGATCATGGATGTGATGATGCCCCACATCGACGGGCTGGAGGTCACGCGGCGCATCCGCCAGACGACCGACGTTCCGATCATCATCCTCTCGGCCAAAGGGGAGACGGCCGATAAGGTGATGGGCCTTGAGGTCGGCGCCGACGACTATCTCGCCAAGCCCTTCGAGCCTTCGGAGCTGATCGCCCGCGTCAAGGCCGTGCTGCGCCGCGCCGAGGTCTTTGGCCTGGGCGACGCAGGGAGCAGCCTGGCTGTGGGCGACCTGCGCCTCGACCCCGTGGGCTACCGCGTCATCCGCGCCTCCGATGGCCGCGAGATCGAGCTGACCCCCATCGAGTTCCGCCTCCTGCACGTCCTCATGCGCAACGCCGGGCGGGTGTTGAGCCACGATTACCTGCTCTCCAACGCCTGGGGCTACGACTATGAGGGCTATTCCAACCAGATCGCCGTCTACATGCGCCGCCTGCGCACCAAGATCGA
>Ga0272448_1003306_pt1 | contig 19294 bp, 10 predicted proteins | sample YNPCB0191_FD_202220 | JGI IMG/M metagenome (GOLD analysis project Ga0272448, IMG submission 202220) | Hot spring sediment microbial communities from Yellowstone National Park, WY, United States - YNP-CB-019-1 | ecosystem: Environmental > Aquatic > Thermal springs > Hot (42-90C) > Sediment... | reverse complement strand
AACCTGTGGCGCATGGGACTTTCCTTCCTGGGCGCCAGGCAGAAAATATCGTTGACGGCGCCCAAGGGATTGACGTGCAGTTCGATGATATGCTCCGGGTCGTTATTGAGATCCAGGAAAACCATGGCCAGATCGTTCGGAGGGTTTACATCCGCCTGATCCCGTCCGCTCCCGCGCGCCTGCAAATTGGTGTCGGCAATGTCAAACCCGATGTACAGCCGATCCTCATCGTATGTCATGACGAAATATCCGGCCGGGTCGTTGGTCTCCGCGCCGGGATGGACCAGCCTTATCGGAAGCCTTGTCGCCAGGAGCCAACTGTCTTCGGTCAGCCTGCCGTCCAATCTGATGCGCTCCACGGCTCTGCGGACGGTAACCGTCGCCCCGGGCATCCATGCCGGCTCGGGGCACTGTTCGGAAAAGCAGCGCAGCGCAACCGAAAAGAAGCAGGCCGGACACACACACAGGCCGATGGCTATTCCAGCGGCGCGCGCCGCCCCGCGCGCAATCCTCTCATGCAAGCTCATGGGAAACCACCCGCCTGAGACAATGCCTCGCATCGGGCCGGCGGAAACGCCGCCTCAGGTCTTGTTCCGGTAGGTGATGCGTCCCTTCGAAAGGTCGTACGGCGACATCTCCACAGTCACCTCGTCGCCGACCGTTATGCGTATGAAGTTCTTCCGCATCTTGCCGGAAATGTGCGCAAGGATTTCATGTCCGTTGGGAAGCCTGACCCGATACATCGTCGCAGGCAGAACCTTGGTGACAACTCCGGTCGTCTCTATCACATCATCCTTGGGCATCATTCCTCCTGGAAACTTGGACTTCCAAGCGCAACAATCTACAGTTCTTGCCGGATAAAGCAAGCCGAAGCTTCAGGAAACACGTGAACACGTCGGCCGCGGTTCAGTAAACGTTTTCCGGACCGGGAAAGCGGCCGGTCTCGACATCTTTCCTGTATTCTGCGAACGCCTGCTTCATTTTCGCGCCAAGATCCGCGTAGCGGCGGGCGAAACGCGGCGTCACATCCGAATACAGGCCAAGCATGTCATGAGCGACCAGAATCTGCCCGTCGCATGAAGGTCCGGCTCCGATGCCGATCGTGGGAATCTTCACAGAGCGCGTTATGCGGGCGCCCGCAGCCGCCGGCACGCATTCCACTACCACGGCAAAGACGCCGGCCTTCTCCAGCGCCCGCGCATCCGCGACAAGCCTTTGGACCTCGCCCGCTGAACGGCCCTGCACCCTGTAGCCGCCGGTCGCGCGAATGCTCTGAGGCATCAGGCCTATGTGCCCAAGCACTGGTATGCCGTTCTCCACAAGACGGCGCACAGTTGAGGCGCGGGCCGCACCGCCCTCGATTTTGACCGCGCCGGCCCCGGCCTCTTTTATGAACCGGCCGGCGTTCATCAACGCCTGCTCCTCGGACACCTGATAAGAGAGGAACGGCATATCCGCGACGACAAGAGCATTCCTGGCGCCCCTGGCCACCGCCGCAGTGTGGCGCAGCATGTCCTCCATCGTCACAGGCAGGGTGGTCTGGTGCCCGAGCACTGTCATGGCCAGCGAGTCGCCTACGAGTATGAGATGTATGCCGGCTTCGTCAAGAACCCTGGCCATGGCGTAATCATACGCGGCCACGCACGCTATCTTCTGCTTTCCCTTGAGAGCCATCAGCCTGGTCGGCGTCCATGCGCCCATGAAGACCTCCATCCCACCGTGCGGCGGAGCATCACCATTCTGAAGAGAAAAGAACCACAGCCGGATGTTCCGGTAAAGTCGAAAGAATATCCTTCACGCTCATGGCCTGGCCTGGCAGCACCATGTCAGGACGCGCGTCGGCCAGCGGCGCGACAACGAACCTGCGTTCGGCCCAGCGCGGATGCGGCAAGGTCAAGTCGCCGTCCTCCCGCTCAATCGAGTCCGCGTAGATGATGTCTATGTCCACCGGCCTCGGCGCGTTGCGATCCGCGACGCGTTTCCGGCCCATGTCCTCCTCGATCCGCCGGAACAGGGACAGCAGCCGCGCAGGTTCAATTTCAGACTCCGCAACAACCACGGCGTTCAGAAATCGAAGATGCCTGTAGGCGGGCGATACGCCCACAGGTTCGGTCTCGTACACGGGAGAAACCGCCGTCAGCCTCACGCCCGGCAGTCGGCTTATGCGCTCCCTGGCCTCGCGGAGATTCGCAAGCCGGTCGCCCATGTTGGAGCCCAGGGAAATCCCGATTTCCATGCCGGCTCTCCTTTCGGACACTGACAATTGCCGCTTCGAGTGGAGTCACCAGCGCCTTGCGCCCCAGGCCGCATGGGGAACCCTTCTGTCATTCCAGCCATGCCGGTCCGGGAGCATGGCCTAGGCGCGCCGGAACCCGAGAACGTCGAGCATGTCGTAGAGGCCGGGCCTTCGGGTCGCAACCCATGCGGCCGCCCGCAATGCGCCCTTGGCAAAAGCGTCCCTGCTCCAGGCATGATGAACGAACTCCACGGTCTCTTCGCCGCTGATGAACCGGACGATATGATCCCCGACCACCTCGTCCTCGCGGAAGGACCTGATCACAATCTTGTCCGCCGGATGCTCCGCTCCGGTCCTGCCCATCTCCGTGACCAGGCACTGCGCGAGAGGTCTTTTCTGCTCATCGGCTATCCGTTCTGCCAGCAAAAGCGCGGTCCCGCTGGGCGCGTCCTTCTTGTGCACGTGGTGCGTTTCCTCGATCTCCACGCGATAGTTTGTCCCGAACACCTGAACAGCCCGGCCGGCAAGCGCAAAAAGCAGGTTCACCCCAAGGCTCATATTGGGCGACCATACGATCGGAACGCGCTCTGCGGCGCGTTCGATGCATTCTCTCTCGTAATCGCCCAAACCCGTCGTGCCGATGACCATCGCGCGCCTGAATGACGCGGCCGTCTTCACGTTTTCAGGCAAGGCAACCCGCGTCGTGAAATCAATGACCACGTCGGCCGCCGCCATCTTGTCCAGACTGGACGAAACCGCGATTCCAAACGGCCCCAGGCCTGCCACATCTCCAGCGTCCCGGCCCACGGCCTCATGACCCGGCGCCTCGAGCGCCGCGGCCACCTTCACAATTTCCGAACGCGCAGCGCACCGGATAAGGGCCTGTCCCATCCGGCCGGCCGCGCCGAGAACAGCCACGGAAATCATACCAGTCCGACCTCCTTCAGAGTTTGCCGCAGCCGCTGCCTGAGAGGCGCCGCGAGCGGGGAGAGCGGCAGACGATATGTCTCTTCGATCAAACCCATCATCGCCATGGCTGATTTCACCGGTATTGGATTGGTGTCAATGAAAAGGTCGCAGAAAAGCCGGTAGAGGCTCAGGTGCGCTCTGCGCGCCTCTCCGAACCGGTTTTCGAGCGCGAGCCTCACCATGCGCCCGACAAGCCGAGGCGCCACGTTCGACGCCACGCTTATGACTCCCTTCGCGCCAACCGCCATCATGGGCAGGGTGAGCGAATCGTCGCCTGAAAAGACCATGATCCTGCACCGGGTCAGCACGGCGCTCACGCGTTCAACTGTCCCTCCCGCCTCCTTGAGAGCCACAATGCGCGGATGCGCCGCAAGACGGACGACAGTCTCAACCGCTATCTCCCTGCCGCATCTGCCGGGGATGTTGTACAACACAACCGGCAGCCCGATGTCAGCGACCTGTGAAAAATGCCTGTACAGCCCCTCCTGATTCGGCTTGTTGTAGTAGGGCGTCACCTGAAGAGTGGCGTCCGCGCCAGCTTCCTTCGCGTGTCGGGTGAGTTCCAGCGCCTCGGCCGTGGAATTGGCGCCTGTGCCGGCCACGACAATCACCCGTCCCCGGACGGCATCAATCACGGTTTCTATGACCTTTTCGTGCTCGGCAAAACTGAGCGTCGGAGATTCGCCGGTTGTACCGACAGGCACCAGTCCGTCCACTCCCTCCCGAATCTGCCACTCCACCAGATCTCGCAGGCGCTGGTAATCAACGTCTCCGCGCCTGTTGAATGGAGTCACCAATGCTGTGTAAACGCCGGGACGCAGTCTCATCATTTCCGTTCCTTCCGGATGGCCGTGGATGTTTCCTTATCCATGAGATCCTGCCATGTTTCGCGCCGCCTGGCAAGCGTCACGCGAGTTCCATCCACAAGCACCTCCGCGGGCCGGGGCCGGCTGTTATATGAGGAAGACATTGCAAATCCGTAAGCGCCTGCGCTCAGCACAGCGAGCAGATCTCCGGAATGCACCGAGGGGACCATACGGTCCCGAGCAAGAAAGTCGCCGCTCTCGCAGATCGGACCGACGACATCCGCCTTCATGGAGGCCCGGATTCTGCGAACCGGAACGATCTGGTGATAAGCATCGTACAGAACAGGCCGGATCAGGTCGTTCATGCCGGCGTCAACTATCACAAAACGTTTCCTTCCGCTCTGTTTCACGTATTGAACGCGGCATACAAGAACGCCTGCATTACCCACAAGAAACCGGCCCGGCTCCATGACCAGGTTCAGGCCCAGAGCGGCAGCGCGAGGCGCAACCTCGGCCGCAAACTCCCGCGGAGAGAGTTCCTTCTGCGACGGCCTGTAGGGAATGCCTATCCCGCCGCCTGCATCCAGATAGCGAAATGTACCGCACTCCCTGCGAAGGCCGGCGCAAAGCGGGCTGATTCTGTCAATCGCCTCGCCGAACGGACGCGCGTCCAGTATCTGAGAACCGATGTGAATGTGCAGGCCGACCAGTTCGGTATGCGGAAGCCTCATCACCATCTGGCACGCTCTCTCCGCGCGGAGCAGGTCAATGCCGAATTTCGTCTCGGCCTTTCCAGTGGTTATGTGTCTGTGCGTGCCCGGATCAACGTCCGGATTGACGCGGATCGCGATGCGCGCCGTGGTCCTCAGCCTCCTGGCGCAAGCTGAGATGCGCTCGGCTTCGGGCTCCGACTCCACGGTGAAGAAGAGTATCCGGCTTCTCAGCGCAAATTCTATCTCGGCGACGGTTTTCCCCACTCCGGCAAACACGATCTTCGCGGGATCCGCCCCGGCCCGCAAGGCCCGGAACAGTTCTCCGCCCGATACCACGTCAACTCCTGCTCCCTCGCGCAGGAGCGTCCTCAGCACGGCCCCGCATGAGTTGGCCTTCATCGAATAGCAGATCAGGGGGCTGACCACGGACATCGCGTTGGAAAGCGCCCGGAACTGCGAGCGCAGGTGCGTGGCGCTGTAGATGTAAAGCGGCGTGCCGTAGCGCTCCGCAAGCGTATCCACGCGCACGTTTTCAGCGTGCAACAAACCTCTTCTGTAAACGAAGGCTTTAAACATGGCGCGTACCGGTATCACAATCCGCCCCACAATGTCAACGGCGCCCGTTTCAGGGACTCCTCCCTGGAACTCTCGCAGACTTTACACCTGAATATGCTCCAGGAGAGGTCATTCAACCCGGCTTCGTGTTCTGGAAATGGCCGGCACACGGATTGGCTTGTCATGATCGCTCAGAGCGGATAGTGTTCCGCCCGTTCTCGAAATGAACTTCTCGAACACTGGATCCGCCATGAAAAAAACGCATCTGATCGCTTTTGCGGGTCTGCTGACGGCCCTGTTCTGGCCCAGCAGGACCATGTTCCCGGACGAGGCATCGAACGCAGTCTCTGACATCCCGAAGTGCTCCGGACCTGTCGTGATGGACGGAAGGCTCGATGAGACTGACTGGAAGAATGCCGCCTCGTTTCCCGTATGGTATATCCATGGACGGAAAGGGGAACATGCGTCCGAACCGCCAATGGTGGTCAGGTATCTGTGGGACGATCTGTATCTCTACATCGGATACGAAGTTTTCGACACCAATCTGGTCGCGGTCGGAAACGGCGCAGTTCAGGGACCGGCCGGCAACCGAAGGCAGGGCTGCTCGATCTGGGAGAACCCCCCGGGGCCGAAGGTTGACGTCGTCGAGTTCTTCATAACCTTCAATGATGAAAATTTCTTCTGGGAACTGCATCACAACGCATCGAATCAGTTCAACGACGTTCTGATCATCACGGGCCTCCCGCGCTGGAAGCAGGAGAAGCCGGCCATGGTCCCGTACGGCATATATTTCGGCAACGAGGAGTACCTGCAGGATGAAGGCGAGGCCAGATTCGCCAGCGCCGTTTCCATGACGGAAAAGCCGGCCGGAGGGCCTTCGACCGTCAACGATCCCCGGGACGCGGATGCCGGATACAGCGCGGAGATCAGGCTTCCCTGGTACGGAATCGGAGCGCCTGCGACCGCGCGCAAACGCGTCGCGGACGAATCCAGCGGAAACAGCGCAGGCGCGGGCCGCGTTGTATGGGCAATGGGGGGCAGGGAAATCCGAATACTCGCCGTCTGCCAGAATGGCGACGCCGAAAACCGCTATCACCACTCATCGCCCGAGCTTGCCGGCGGATGGTTTCACACACAGGCGCCGGCCTTTCCGCTGTACAGGCTGAAAGGGCCGTAAAGGCTCACCGCCTGATCGAGGCCTCAAGAGCGCGATAATCGCGGGGCCTCACAAGCACACGGGCTTTCGCGCCGTCAGCGCGCAACTCCAGCCTTGCCATGGCCCGCTGTTCAGGCGTCGTTCCCTCTATCATGTCTTCTATTTCGCCCTCTCCGAGTTCGTTTTTCTCATCCAGTCCGGCGGTGATCTTTTCACCGACCCTGCCTATTTCCTCGGCGCTTGCCATCGCCGCAGCCGGCGGTTTGAGGCCCGGATCAATATCCCTCCATTTCACCGCGCCGCTGCCGAGAACAGCCGGATGCAGAGCGACGGTAACATCGCGCTCCAGGCGGTCGGCGTTTGCGATCAGCACAACCGCCCGGTCCTTGAAACCATAGACGACGGTCCGAAGCGTCGAACCTTCGGGCGCGGCGACCTCCACTGCCTCCCCGCTCTTCCACCACGGCCAGACTCTGACAGGCGGCTCGTCGAAGAAACCCTCCGCTTCAAGCTTCCTGCCCAGACCGTCCGCAACCGTGTAGATGTCGCAACTGAGAAAAAGCGCAGTCTCGGCACGGCGCTGAGGGTAGGCCCATTGCTCGACTTGCGGAGCAGGATTCATCTGCCTGGGGAGCGTGCTCAGAAACGACACGCCGGCTCCCCACTTTGCGGCGTTGCCCAAGATCCTGAGCGTGTCAAACGACCAGAAGTCCATGGGATCTCTCTTCGCGAAGACCGGCAGGGGTGGAAACTCGCCGTTGCTCAGATAACGGCAGAAGCTGAAAACAGGAACCTCGTAACAGGCGGTCATATGAGCCCATATGCACGGTTCCTTTCCCGCAGCCTCGAAAAGGCGCCACAGGCGCATGTTCACGCGCCGCTGGGCAAGAGCGGTGAATCCAACGCGGCGGCTGCCAGCCTCGGTCTGATATCCTCCGGCAGCGAGAGAAAATGTGCACCCCACGCTCACATCGTCCCAGTATATGCCGTCAATCAAACCCCGTCTAAGATACTCGTTCACGGCCCACACCGCATAATCCTCGAACTCCGGCGTCCATGCGATGCGCCCGGTTCCGGCCCACAGATCGTGATTCCAGTCGCGGAATGAATCGCCCGGCCTCGGCCAGGATGCGTCGGCATAGAGAATGCAGCGTCCCCATTTCGAACGACTGCCTGCTGCCATGCTTTCGGCATGCTCCCATGACCGAGGCTCCAGACGGAAGGAGTCGCCGTCCTGCGGCTCCTGGGGATCCGTCTTCATGTCGAACCCTCCAAAGGAATCGCACGAGCCGAAGTTCACCCCGCCCATTGCCATCTGCCTTCGCCAATCCGGCGGCTCCGGCTTGGCAGGCGTGGGAAGGATGACAAAACCGAACCGCCGACCCGCAGCCGGGATCACCGTGGGTTCGCGTATCACATTCATCCGGAACTCCACGGCATCCTTCACCCTCACCAGTTCCTGGGCGGGTTTCGGGCCGTCTATGGTCCACCCCTTGTCGTTCTCGGCCCCGAAATACATGCCGACCTCGTCCGCGCCCACCCAAACGTGCGGCATGAAGTTGCTCACTCCCGTGGCGCGGCAGAAATGCGGATAGGGATTCTGAAGGCTGTTCCAGAGCGCGCCCTCATCCTTTGGAACATATTTGGCGATCCACGAGCTCCTGAAATCGTTTCCGCCTCCATTCGCAAGGAGTTGACCGGCCGCATCAGGCCGAAGGGGAACCACCACCGAAACATCATCCGTCTGAATCTCAGAACCAGATGCCGGCTTCAAGACGACGGAAAAGGCCATCAGGCCGTCGAACTCCAGCCTGCCGCTGATTTCGGCCCTGATTCCTCCTCCGCCTGCCTCCGAAGTCCATGAAATCGCGTCTTCGGACCGGCCTGACAACTTCCACCCAAGCCCTTCCATCGCCACCCCGCCTGCCCTCAGCGCAGCAGGACCGGCCAGGACCGGGATGCCGCAGGACTCGACAGCCTCCGGCAGGCCGTTCCTGCCGATCCGAATTTTCCTGCCGAGGATTCGCGCAACGTTCTCTTCGACAGAAACAGGAACCCATGGGGATGGAACAGTGCTCCCCTTGCCGAGTGTATTTCCATACCAACTCGGTTTCTCACGCACGTAGGTTAATTTCTGCTCTTCGATGATACCGCCCGCGTCTCCCCTCGTCCGGACGACTGCCTCGTATCTGCCGAAAGGAAATTGTTTCGGAATCGAAAAAACGACGTTTCCTGTTTCATCAAGAGCCTGCTTCTCCGCCGAGAAGAACTCTTTTCCGGCTGAATCGCGAACAGCAATATCAACGGTGCGGGGGATCCCCTTCCCGGCGGGCAGACATGAAAGCCTGACCACGAGTTTTTCCGTCATATCCCAGGAATGCGCCCAATAATCGAAAACGGCTCTCACGGTCGGTATCGGCTTCATCTGCCCGGCAGCATCCGGCAGCCAGCGCGCATACGCGTTCCACGCCTCCTCTTCGGTCATGCCCCAGGAATACACGCTGAGTTCGTCAATAAGAGTCGGCGACTTCACGAAGGACCACACCCATTTGCCATCGTCCTTTTCTCCGGCCTCCTGTCCCAGTTTTTTCAGGATCTCCTGCGCAGCCGGCTCCCCGCGAGTGACGCATCCTGCCTGCCACAGCGCCTGTCTCCGTCCGTTGAGATAAACGGTCTGGCCTCCATCACGCAAACAGATGAGCACATGCGTCCATGCGCCGGGATGGAATTTCGTCCACCGCAGATCCGCGTGCCGCCCCGCTCGTCCGCGATATACCTCTATGTCTTTGACAAGAACGCCGCCGGATCCGTTCTCTCGTTTCAGTTCAAGAAGGTGATAAAAGCCGACATCCGTTCCGTGATAATCGCCGAGATAGAAGTTGTTCCATTCCAGCGGCCGGAACCAGAACTCCACCGTGCCGTTTCTGTCGGGCACAAGGCCGTACCCGCGCAGAACAACGCCCATCCTGTCCGCATCGGCCAGGGACAGGGCCTTCCCGCAGACGCCATCCTGGAAATGCGAGGAATCCGGCGCGCCGGACGCGCTCATCGGCCCGGCCGGATCAGGCGCGAGGGTGCCGTCAAATGTGAATCTGCACAGCACGTTCGATCCCGCAAAGAAAGGCGCGCCTGTTATTTCAGGACGTTCTTCAGAAGGCCTTTCCTGCGCGCCAAGGTTCCACGGATAGAGGTAACGCACTCCCTGCGAAAGCCGCACTTCGTCCACAATTCCGCTGAATCCCGCCTCTCCCCCCGAAGCTCCGACAATCAGCCGCGTCATGCGGCCTTCCTTCAACCGCTTCACATCAGCCACGCCGTTCTTGCCCTGCGGTTTCAGAACCGCGACCTCTCCATCCACGCCGAGGGTGAAACCCGCAGCATCGGGCCGTTCGGCCGGAGAGTCAATAATCAGGAAAAGGTGATGCCATCCGTCTCTGGTCGGTTTGCCGTTTATCTCGAGGCGCTTTTCGCCCGCAATGGCCAGCGCCGCGCCGCCGCGGGCGTCAACGTCCACGGCCAGCGCCGGCGCCGACCGTCCGTCGCCGAACGAGGCCAGCCTGGCGCTCTTCCCGCCGCGAGTGTCAGCGGCTTTGAACCACATATCGAGCGTAAGGCCGCCGTCGCTGTTGAGCAGCGACTGGAATGGCGCGGGCGCTGAAGCCCATCCGGAACCGTTGAGCGCGAGTCCGCCGCCGAACCGGCCTGCGCCGCTCTCCATCCTTGCGCCGCCGGCAAGTTCCGGTTCCGGTCTGGCGGCAGGCGCGCGCAGAGAATCGTCATCCTGGCCCTTCAGAAGCTCGGCCATATCCTCCGAATCGAGGGCCCGCTCCGCTTCGGCCCGCCGATCATCTTCCGTGTCGAATTTCCAGAGAAGAACCGTGCGGACATCGGGCTGTCTGGTCTCCACCCACGGACAGGAATGAGGCGGAATCGGCGCCCTGCCCGCGGGCGAGTCGTAGCAACCCGCCCGTTCTGCGATCAGGACCGCGAAACACAGAGCCGCAGCAGTTCCGTAACGTCTGGCTTGCATCCTGACATGCCCCCTTCCTTCTTCGGAAACATTTATGACCCTGCGCGGCCCATGTCCATCACAGAATCCTGCGCCTCCTTCACCCGGCGCCGGCGAACCGGTTGCGGATGTCCCTCTGGGCGAGGCTGTTCTGTTACAGAAAAAATGGGAGTTTACTGAATGCGAAAAATTGGATAACAGTTCGCCTGCGTTTCTTGATGGAGATGATCAGGGAAGGAAAGAATTATCATCCGGCGCTGACGCCGAAGTCGCTGCTGGCCTCGATCTTTGCAATGCTCGCAATGGGCATGCTCATCCAGTACAGCGACGTGATTGTCGGCGTATCTTTCGCTTCCGAACACACCCTCGCGCTTCCCGCGATCTGGGTTTTCGTGCCCATACTCTTTCTCAGCGCGGCATTTTTTCTCCTGACGCGCGTTCGCCTGCTCACCAGGGCCGAAATGCTGTGCGTCATGTACTCGATGCTCATCAGCGCTCCCATAATGACGCAGGGCTTCTGGCACAGGTTCGTCGCCATAATCGCGACCAACCCGCGCATGGCCGACTTCGACAAGCTCGACGCAATGAACGACAAACTCTGGCCGCACGGCCCCAATCTGCTCCAGAACGCGCTGCGGCCGGACAATCCCGCCCTGTCCGTGGAGGGATCCTGCCGCTGGGAAAACATCGAATACGAGGAAGGCCGATCGGCTCTCCTTCCGGTCCTTGTCAATTCCAACAGGGATGAACGCTCGGCAATCCGTCTGAGGCTTCCTCTTCAGGAAAACGGCAGAACCCTGATCGTGCCAGGCGAACAATACATGATTTCCGTATTGGCCCGCGCCGTTGACCTCGGCCCGAAGAGCTTTCTCTATGCCAGAACCTATGCCGAAGGGGCGGCGTCCTACACATCGTTCTTCCAGTCCAGCCAGCCCCCGAAGGCGAGCTATCTGCACCGCAGGGGGTTCCGCCGCGCAGGCGCGTACGGCGTGAAGTTTCCGGCTGAGGCGACGGACTCAGTGATTCTCGAACTGGGGCTGGAAGGCAACGGGCGGCTTGAACTCGTTGATCCGAAACTGTTCAGCGTGGCCGTTCTCGAAACGATATACAAGGGCAAGAAAATCGTCACCGAATCGGAGTTCGAAAAGCTGCCTCTCAACAGGCGCGCAAACCTCATTGTCAGGCCCGACTCGATGTGGAGCATCAAGGGCCTCCTTTTCCAGCTCGCGGGTTACATCCCTGTGCGAGACTGGGTCGAGCCGATGCTCGTCTGGACCCTCTTTGTGGTGCTGCTGCTGGGTGCGATGCTGGCATTCAACATCATCATGCGCAGGCAATGGCTGGACAACGAGCGCTATCTGATGCCCGTCGCCCGCATTCCCGCAATTCTCATGGACGACGAAGACGCGCCCAGCGAAGCGCTGCCTGCAATATGGAAGAACCGCCTCATGTATGCGGGCTTTGTCGTGGCTCTCGCATGGATGCTCATGAAAGCATGGCACTTCTACAATCCGAAGGTGCCGTCGGTCGAAGTCAAGGTTTACCTGTCCGACTATTTCACCGACCCGGGCTGGGGCGGAATGTGGAACCGGTGGAGGTACGAAATAGAGGGCATTTTCCTGCCGCTCTGCATTTTCATGGAGCTGAACGTGCTCGGCAGCATGGTTCTGGGCTACGCGATTTTCCGGTCGCAATACTGGATCGGAGAGTTCACCGGCCTGAACGTGGATCCCAATTATCCCTATGCATGGGATCAGGCCATCGGCGCATACGTCGGGTACGCCGCGATCATTCTATTTTTCGCGAGGAAGTATCTCTGGCGCGTTCTCAGAGCCGCGGTATCGGGCGACCGCGCAGCCTCGGAAGGCGAAGCGCTTTCATACCGCCATGCGGTCCTTCTGCTCGCCGCCTGCCTGGCCGGCGCCCTTCTGTGGGCGAGGTGGCTGGGAATGTCGCCTTTCAGCCTCGGCGTGTTCTTCGTTTTCCTCCTTGTGGTCGGCATAGTCGCGGCGAAGGTCAGAACCGAGTGCGGCACGCCCTGGGGTTATTTTGCGCCGATGAATCTGGCGATATTCATGGGACTTCTGGGCGGAGTGTGGCGTTTCGGGCCTGAGGCCATGATTTTCTGCTACATTGCCAGCTTCATGCTCGGGCCGACCGTTTTCTACCTCATCCCGGGCGCTCAGATGGAACTGCTCGGCCTCGGCCGAAGATGGAACGCCAGACCGTGGCATCTGGTGGCGTTTGCCTTCATGGCCGGCATCGGCGCCATGATCATCGGCGCGTGGGTGTTCCTCTCCAACGCCTACGCTCTCGGCGGCGAAACTCTGCGATACGGCTGGGCTTTCGACACAAAGTGGTGGTACTTTTTTGCCTACAATCAGGACATGACAATCGCCAACAACAACTACCTCGGCGCGACCGCCGGCAAGACCGTCTCGACATTCAATCCCGCATGGATAGCCTCAGGCGGATCAGCCGCTGTCGTCATGATCCTCGCCGCCCTCCGCCAGGCCTTTCCCGGTTTCTGGTTCCATCCTGTCGGATTCCTGCTCGGAAGCGCCAACTTCATGGACTACATCTGGGGCAGCGCGCTCACGGCTCTCGTAATACGGGCCATAGTCCTGTGGCTCGGCGGAGCGGCGACTGTGCGCAACAAACTGCAGCCTTTTTTCGTGGGCTTCTTCCTGGGATCGTGCGCCGCTTATCTTGTCGTGCTCATCCATGCGGCGTATCTGCGTTCGCTGGGCATTGAGGCCGTGTATTGCATCCTGACGCCATGAGAAGCAGAATTTCAGGCAGCAGATTTGCGCAGGAGATCGCAGGTTGCGCGATCTTTCTGGCGCTCACAGCCGCAAGCATCGGCATCTATCTGGCGGCCTTCGCTCCCAAACGGCCGGCGCCCGTTGTCGTTCCGTACGACGGGTACGACAAACGTCCCATGGACGAGGCGCTCTCGCCAGACAGCATCCGCGCGGAGATGGACGCCATCCTCGCGTGCGGGTCAAGGTTCCAGGGGCAGCCCGGCTTCCACAGGGCCAGAGAGCTCGTCCGCAAGGCATTCTCGGATGCCAACCTGGAAATCCACGAACACCTTCAGAAAACAGCGGCGCCTCGCACCCTCAAACGCGAAATCCTCGACATGGACGGCAGACCTCTTCCAGACGTCGAGATATTCCCGTTCATGCCCAATCACTTCCAGCCGATTGTCACTCCGGAAGAGGGCCTGCGGGGAAGGCTCACAGTCGTCAGCAACGAGACGCTCCGTTCCTGCGAAAGGTTTGACGACTCGATCGCCGTCATAGATCCTGAGGACCCGCCGGAGGGATTCGGATTGAACTGGATACCCTACGCCCAACTGGGGTTCCGGGCCGTGATCGTGGCCCATCGCGAGGGTCTGGACAAGATTCGGTGGCACACCATGAACGGCATGAGATCCAGCACGCCAGTCAATTTCCCGCGCCTTGCCGCCACCGATGGCATCTATCGCCACGAGGGAGAGCTCGTCACGCTCCATGTCCGGACCGTCTGGGATGAAGTCGAGGATCGTACGCTCGTCGGCGCAATGCCCTCGGCAATTCCTGCCAGGGAAGCGGTGGTCATAACGGCGTTCTGCGACGCGCCGTCATATCTGCCGGACCTTGCACCGGGCGTCCCTGGCGCTGTGAACATGGCCGTTCAGATGGCGCTTCTCAAGGCCCTCAAACATTACCAGGACGACCCCAACCGGAAGAGGGACATTATCTTCGTCAATTACTCGTCGCACATGATGGCGTGCATATCCGTGGATCGTCTGACCGCTCTTCTCGGCCACGCCCTCAGCAGGGAAGAGGCGCGCATCTGGCTCGATAACGAACGGTCTGAAAACGATGCCGCGCTCCGCGCGGTTTCCGAAGCGGCCGCATGCTTCGAGGACCCCAGATTCTTCGAAGATCGCGAGTTCACGGAGGAAAAGCTGAACGCGCTCGATCCCGCCGCTCGAGACGTGCTGCTTGAAGAGCTGCGGTACGTGCTCAACACCGTGATCCTTGAGCTCTCGGAGAGACAGCTTCAGGCCAGGCTGGCGTTCATACGGGCCGGCGAGGAAAATCTCGCCTCGCCGGAGTTCAAGGCATACCGGGCCGCAAAACGCGACTACGACGACGCAATGACAATGGCCGGCTTCCCTCCGGCCAAGCTCCTCGACGAGGAGGAAAAGACGCGCATGAGGGAAGGAAGAGACGGCGCAGGCTTCCTTGCCGCGCATCAGATTCCCCGTCGCTGCAGGGAAAGGTTGCGCGAACTGGCCGACTACCACGCCTGGCGAAGGGAACAGATAGCCCAGTCCCTCGACATAAATTCGCTCTTCCAGAAGTACGAGCGAGTGATACCCGTCGGTTCGTTCCTGCAGCCGGCCGATCCGGAAAAAGTCAAAGGAGAAACTTTCACCCACTACATGGGTCACGGAGTCGAATCATATTCGCCCCTGCAGGGGCCGATCATAAGCGACCTGATCCTTTCGGTTTTCCAGCGCGTCAAGCCCGCCGCCAACATTGTTTACGAGCCGTTCCGCAACAGAGACCACAACAACTGGGCGTCCCAGTCCATCAAGAATGTTCCGGTTGATGCGGGATTGTGGAACGGGGTCGGCCATCCGGCTTTTGTCTTCGTCAACACGGATCGGAGCGACTCCTACTCCGCCTTCTCGGCTCCGGTCGAGCTTCCGTACATGAGGAAAATCGAAACGATGCAGGAATCCCTGCGGATTCTCGGGCGAACCGTGCTGGCGCTGGTGTACGGCGAGGGGATCTTCGAGACTCCGGTAAAGGGCGGATCAACGCCGTACAGCGGCCGGGTTTTCATATCAAACGTCGGAAGGTCAATTGTTCCGAACTACCCACTCAAGCACGCTCTCTTCGGCCACAAGGGCGGATCCGGCTCCTTCGAACAGCCGGGATATTACGCCTATCCTTTCCTGTTCACCGATGTTTACGGACGCTATTCGCTGCCCTATTGCAAACTGGCCATGGTCCCATGGCCCATCACCGGCTACAGCCCCGAGGCAGTCGGATTCGACGAGCAGGGACTGATACGCTATGTGAAGGACGAGGGACCCCAGGGACAGAGCATCTACAAGTCCATAAATGTCGGAGTCTGGGGCGACCGCCGCAACATCAACATAGTCGTATTCCGGGCTGCTCCCGTCACGCTTCTGGATCTCATAAATCCCCAGAGCCTGAAGTCCTACACCGGATGGGGATTCCTCACAAAAGAAGGGCTTGCGCCGGTGACCAAGTACAACATATTCGGCTCAGCCAACGGCATCGTCACAGCTTTCCTTGAGCCGGACCGGCGTTTCTTCGTAAGCCTCAAGGCGGGCGCCCCTGAAAACGAACTGGTGCAGACCGAGAGGGCGTTCCTTCTGAACGTTGACGAATCCTTCACGCCTCCTCCGGACAGGGAAATAGACGGACGCGGATATCTGGCCGCCGACACGCCGTTCCTTCTTGACGTGCCCGCCCATGCGGCCCGCTCCATGCTTCTTGTCAACGGCAGACGGCTCGACCTCCAGAACCGCTACGGAATGGCTGACGAACGCACCAGAACATTCCACGAACGCAGCCGGAAACTGGTCGAAGAAAGCCTCTCTCCGGGAACCCCGAAGCACGAGGCCATCCTGAAACAGCGCGACGCGGTCACTTACGCCACGCTGAACCACCCTGTGCTGAGGCGATCCATTTCCGAAGCAGTTCTCGGGATAGTGTGGTATCTCGGCCTTCTCGTACCGTTCGTGTTCTTCTTTGAAAAACTTGTGTTCGGTTTCGCGGATATCCGTAAGCAGATCGCGGCGCAGGCCGCGATATTCCTGACTATATTCGTGCTGCTGCGATTGCTTCACCCCGCCTTCCAGATGATACGCTCTTCCCTCATGATCCTGCTCGGTTTCATCATAATGCTCATAGCCGGAGGCATAACCATCCTTTTTGCCGGCCGTTTCCAGGAGAACCTTGAGGAAATCAGGCAGAAACGCGGACGTGTCTCGGCGGCGGAAATCAACAGGCTCGGCGTGCTCGGCACGGCGTTTGCGCTCGGCCTGAACAACATGCACCGCCGCATTGTGCGCACGGGCCTGACCTGCGCGACGCTGGTGCTGATCACTTTCGCGATGATCTGCTTTACGTCTGTGCACAGCGACATCGTCAACACCGCGACAGCCATCGGAAGGGCGCCCTACCAGGGCCTTCTCATCAAGCGCGAAAAGATGGCGCCCATCTCGGATGCGGAACTGTTCGCCCTCAGGACCAAATACGGCCACAGGTTCACCGTCGCCACGCGGCGAATGGTCGTTGGAAGCCAGGGCTGGGACAGAATCAACTACAACCCCGACATCGAGGCGGTGTACGAGCCGTCCGAGGGCATTCCGAGAAAGACCCCGATAGCCTCCTGCATGGAGTTCGACCCCGAGGAACCTCTCAGAAACCAGATTCGCCTGCTCACTTCCCGCGGCTGGTTCACCAAGAATCTTGTGAAAGAGCTCAAGGAGACGCCCCCCGTTCTGATACCATCAACCGTTGCCGGCGCCCTCGGCATTACGCCTTCCCTCGTTGACAGCACAAACGTGATCATCACCCTGAACAGCCAGCGGGCGGTCGTTTACGGCATATTCGATCCGGTTTCCCTGGCGGAGATCCGGGACATGGACGGCAGGGATCTTCTGCCCTTCGACATAGAAGGCATGCGCACGGTGCAGATAGTTGGAGGCAGCGTCCTGGCCGAGGACTCCGATCCGCGGCTCAATGCCGAAAGGATAATCATCACTCCTTCAGATTTTTGCGTCACAGGAACAAGGGGGCAGAGGCGGCTTGTCTCCGTCGCGGTCGAAATGCCGAACCTGTCATACAAACAGGCAAGGCAGGAAATTGACCGCTACCTCGAGCAAAGCGGACAATCCACGTACTACGGACTGGATGAGATCGCCTACAAGGGCAAGCGGGCGCGGGAACGCTCCCTCGCAGGAGCGCTGGAATTGATCATCCCGCTCATAATCGCCGCCATGACCGTCCTGAACACGATGCGCGGCTCGGTGTATGAGCGGAAGGACGAAATCTTCGTCTACAACGCCGTCGGGATTGCGCCCCGCTACATATTTGCGATGTTCTTCAGCGAGGCATTCGTCTATGCGGTGGTCGGCTCGGTGCTGGGCTATATCCTGAGCCAGGGGGCAGGACGGGTCCTCACCGCGCTTGGATGGACAGGCGGACTGAACATGACCTTCACGTCGGTCCACACCATCTATGCCTCGCTTGCGATCATGGCCGCGGTGTTCTTCTCCACGCTTTTCCCGGCAAGAGCGGCCATGCAGATAGCCATGCCGGCCGAAGAAATAGGATGGACTCTCCCCGAACCCGAGGGGGACAGAATGAGCTTCGACCTTCCGTTCACGTTCGATCCTGCAGACAGAATCGCCGTCCTCGCGTTCTTCAACCGTTATTTCACGGACCATGGCGAAGGCAGCTCGGGCAAGTTCTTCTCCGGCACTCCGGCGGCGCGCATCTCCGACAAACTCGATCCGCTGGCCGGCGACGGCTACATCCCGGAGCTTGCCACAACAATCTGGCTCAAGCCGTTTGATCTCGGCGTCTCGCAGGAACTGGCCATATCAATGCCCACGGATCCGGCGACCGGCGAATTCATCGCCAGAATCACGCTCACGCGCCTCTCCGGTTCCAGGGAATCATGGCTCCGCCTGAACACAAGCTTCGTCAGCCTCATCCGGCGCCACTTCCTCTACTGGCGCGCCGTAAGCCCCGACGAACGCAAGGCCATGTTTGCGGAAGCCAGGTCCATGCTCGAGGAGCAGGCCGCAAAGAGGAGAATTGCCAATGCCTGAACGCAGAGAAGACAAGGAACTGGCCAGGTACAGAGACCTTCTCGAGACGCCGTCGGAGTTCAGGGATGGTTTCGGATGGTCAACAGTCCTGGGGATCTTCTTCTGCGGTCTGGTGATGATGCCTGGCGCAATATACCTCGGCCTCATGACCGGCGCCGGGATGGGCGCAGCCGCCGTGTGGGTCACGGTGATCCTGTTCAGCGAAGTCGCCCGCCGCGCCATGAAGACCATGTCCAAGCAGGAACTGGTGGTGCTTCTTCACGCCGCGGGAATCCTGGCCGGCGGGGGACCGATCGGCGATTTCGTTTACAGAGCATATCTGGTCAACAGCGAGGCAGTGCGCGACGCCGGGATGCGCGAGTATTTCCCCACATGGTTCGTCCCCCGGCCGGACAGCGCGGCCATTGCGCAGCGCAATCTTTTCCATCCGGACTGGCTTGTTCCGCTTGCAATCGTGGCGCTGATGATGATTATCGGAGTGGTCAACAGATACACAATAGGCTATTTCTTTTTCCGCCTTACATCGGACGTGGAAAAGCTCCCCTTCCCCATGGCGCCCATAAGCGCGCAGGGCGCGATGGCGATGGCCGAGGCCGACGCCCCATCGGAAGGCGCGGCAAAAGAAGACGCCGGACGCATCGCGTTCTTCAGCGCCCGGCAGGGCATCAGGCGCAAGAGCGAACGGTGGCGGCTGTTCTCGCTAGGCGCGGTGATCGGCATAGCATTCGGATTCTTCCAGGTGGGCGTTCCGGCGATCACGGGGCTCCTTCTCGACAAACCCTTCTTCCTCCTGCCTCAACCCTTCGTCGAGACCACGCCTCTGACCGAATCGCTGCTGCCCGCCACGCCAACGGGCCTCACGGTGGACTTGGGAATCATACTTATCGGCTTCGTTGTGCCTTTCTGGGCCGTGGTTGGAACGTTCTGCGCAATCCTCGCAACGCTGGTGCTCAACCCTCTCTTGCACCACGCCGGCATAC
>Ga0272448_1003305_pt1 | contig 19295 bp, 31 predicted proteins | sample YNPCB0191_FD_202220 | JGI IMG/M metagenome (GOLD analysis project Ga0272448, IMG submission 202220) | Hot spring sediment microbial communities from Yellowstone National Park, WY, United States - YNP-CB-019-1 | ecosystem: Environmental > Aquatic > Thermal springs > Hot (42-90C) > Sediment... | reverse complement strand
ACAAATGTTTTAGGAACGACTAATATACCAGCGGTTTTATCCCACTTGCAGATATTGGTTTTCACAACTTTCGTGCTCTTTTATGTCCCCTGCGTTTCCTTCCTCGCGGTTATGTGGCGGGAAATAGGGGCAAAATATACTCTTTATTCCTTTCTTCTCTCCCTGTTCGTTGCTACACTTATTGCCTCTCTCCTCCGTTTATTTGGAACTTTCTGTTTTTAAGGTTTGAGGGGAGCCAAATGGCCCCCCTCAAATCTACCTTAAAAGTACACGGAGAACATATAGCTGGCAGAGCCCCGCCTAACCCAGATGTAAGCTCTTCCTATCTTCTTCGCCTCAGCAATGGCGCTGTTGAATTCCGAAACATTTTTCACTTCCCAGTTATTAATACGATATATCACATCCCCTTCCCTAATTCCCGCGCTATAGAATGGGCTATCTACGCCTACCCTTGTCACAACTACCCCCTGCTGATTGGATGGGATATGATACTGTTCCCTTAATTGAGGGGTTATATTCTCCACCTTTATACCCTCTTCTTCAGAGGAAAGCGATGCCTCGGGGCTTTCCTCAGCGGAACCAATTGTGACGGGAATTTTCATTTCCTTCTTATCCCTAATAACTGTAAGAGTTACTTTCGTACCGGGGGAAGTGAAGGCTATGGTTTCAATTAAATCGCCATCCGTGTGAATGGGCTTATTATCCATCCGAGTGATTATATCTCCCTCTTTTAACCCTGCCTTCTCCGCTGGGGAATTGGGGACAACCTCAACAACTAACGCTCCTTCCCCTGTGCCATAGATTGCTTTCATATCCGGTGTGACGCTTTGAATTCTCACTCCTAAATAGCCACGAGTAACCTTGCCCTTCTCAAGCTGTGGGAGGAGCTTCTTCGCTATATCAATTGGTATCGCAAAGCCAACACCTACATTGAAAGCGCCCGGTGAGGCAATCGCTACATTTATCCCTATAACTTCCCCCTTTATATTCACAAGGGGACCGCCACTGTTCCCGGGGTTCAGAGCTGCATCGGTTTGAATTAGATTGAAGTAAGACTTCTCCTCTACGACCTGGCTTCTATTAAGTGCGGATATAACGCCCAAGGTCATACTTTGTCCCACTCCAAAGGGGTTGCCGAAGGCAGCGACAATCTGTCCAACTTTTAAGTTGGACGATGTTCCTAAGACAACAGGTTGAAGAGGTTCGCTGGCATTTTCTATCTTAACGAGGGCGAGGTCGCTCCTCTCATCCCTTCCTACAACCTTTCCCTTATAAGATGCACCGCTATGGGTTATAACAGTTACCTCTTCAAATCCTTCCACTACATGGGCATTAGTGAGAACATAACCGTTATCGCTGACGATAAATCCTGAGCCAAGGGTCCTTCTCCTAAATACTTGCTCCCTGGGGAAAGAGGGAAGCTGGAACTCCTTAAAAAAGCGTTGGAAGAAGGGGTCGTTTTCAAATTCCTCAAAGGGAGAAGGAACGGATACCTTTTCGGTTTTCTCGGCGCTTATGTTCACGACGGATGGTTCTACCCTCTTAGCAATCTCCACTAAGGCGTTTTCCAGCTCCTGCACTCCAGAAGGAACTTGCGGCTTGCTCTGCAGCTTTAGGGGATAAACAATTAACAATCCGATAGCCATAGCAAGCAAGATTATAAGAGGTATTCTCCAGCGCATATTTAATGCACCTCCTTTATAAATTTTAATGTCTTTCGCAAAATTTTGTCTTTAAGGAACAAAGCTCCATAATGACCACACCAAAGCCATTCGGCGGAAGGTTCTCCCATCGCCTTCCAGATAGCATAAGAGCAGTTATAAGGGACTACAAAATCAAACCTGCCATTTATTAAGAGAACAGGGCGTGGAGGGATGAGATAAGCATATCTGAGGGGGTCAACATCCCAAAGCAAGGAGAGTTCCTCCCTTGACCACCTAAACGATTTTAGGGCGAATAAAAGACTATGGGTAAGGAGAAGTGGTAAATTGCCACCACCCATTATGAAGACTCCCCTTTGCACCCTCTCATCAACCCCCATCACTAAAGCACCAACGATAGCGCCCAAACTTAATCCCACTATTGCCACACCTTCACTTCCGCACCAAATATCCAAGAAGCTCCTTACATCATCTACGCTTTGGATTAAAGTCTCACGCATCACGGATGGATTAGCGGTGAATCCCCAACCTTTGCTTAATCCTGCTGGGCGGCGCTGGAGGTGGTAGGGCAAGACTAAGACAGCTCCCTCATAACCCATCTGAGCGAATCTCCTGCATATCTCTTCCTCTAAATTGAGGTTTTTCGTTCCCAGTGTATGAAGCACCAATACCTTCCCTTTAGGGTTGGGGGGAGAATAGAGATAAACGAAAACCCTATTGTTCTCCTCCCATCTCGTTTTGATGGGACTAGGAAAATCCATTTGATAAATTGTGAAATCTTTCCTCTTACTCAACATCTTTTTGTTCACTTCTACTATCTCTTTAGGATAATGGAACGGATTGGCATTCAATATAATAGACGCAAAAACAAGAGAAAAAGTTTTAACTAAAGCCTTTTCGCGCCAACGAAAATCCTTCGCCATTTGGGGTCGTTTATGCTATCAATGCTGACCCCACCCCTAGAGCGAGCAGAGTGAATGAATAAGCCACCACCGATGTATATTCCCGTGTGGTCAATCTTTCCATTTCTATCCGCGAAATATAGACGGTCGGCAATTTGGAGCTGGTCAAGTGGCACAGCTTTCCCCACTTTAAATTGTTCCTCAGCGGAGCGGGGGAGGGAAATACCATTAGAGGAAAAAACCTTCTGCACGAACCCCGAACAATCCATCCCCCTTGAGGAAAGCCCTCCCCATCTATAAGGAACACCTAAATAACCCAAAGCTGTTTTCGCTATCTTTCGCTCAAAGGTTTCGTTTTGGGCGTTAGGTGATTTATTAAGATTTCCCGGGATATAAAGGATTACATCGCTCACATAGGGAAGCTTCTTCGTATCACTTTTTCTAATCCATCCCAAAGAACCGTCAATCATAATTACCCCAAGCCATTCGTCCTTTTCCTCTTTCACAGCCAGGAGCATATCCTTCGGACACTTGTAGTAAAGCCGAGAACGAGTAGATGTGGAGGCGAAGACACCCGCTCCTTCCCTCACCACGCTTGCTACCCATATTTTCTGCTCCTCCTTTCTTTCCTCCTGGGGGAGCGTGAGTGTTATTACTATTCGCTCCCCCAGGGAGAAAGTTGTAAGGGAGGCGAGAAAAGTAAAGAGAAGAAGGGAAAATTTAGCGCTTAGAGTATTGGAAGCCACGCCTCGCCCTATGGCGTCCATATTTCTTCCGCTCCTTAACCCGGGGGTCCCTTGTGAGAAGCCCAGCATCCTTTAATACCCCCCTATAGGAAGAATTCATTTTTAGTAGAGCGCGGGCGATTCCATGTCTAACCGCCGCTACCTGAGCGGAAATACCTCCCCCTTCCGCCTTTGCTATTACCCCATATTTGTCCAATGTATTGGTCAGAAGAAGTGGCTGCTCAAGCATTTTACCCCATACCTCCCTCCCACCTATGAATTCCTCCATCGGCTTATCATTTATTATTATCTTCCCTCCCCCTTCGGGAATTAACCAGACCTTAGCGGTTGCGGTCTTTCTATGTCCCGTTGCATGGTAATCCATTAAGAGCTTCTGCTCCATATGTTATCTACCTCCCTCAATAGTAATTGGCTGGGGATCCTGCGCCGTATGGGGATGCTCACTTCCCCGATATATCTTTAACCCTTTCAACCTTTTATCCCTTAAACGATTCTTGGGAAGCATTCCCCGCACGGCAAGATAGAGAACCTTCTCGGGGTTCTCATTTAACATTTTTCTTAAACTCTTTTCTTTAAGTCCCCCCAAATAACCTGAATGCCAATAATAAAACTTTTTATCCAATTTCTTTCCCGTTGCTTTTATCTTCTCCGCGTTTATTACAATTACCCTATCCCCTACATCAAGGCTCGGGGTGTAATAAGGTTTGTGCTTCCCTATGAGAAGGCGGGCAATAAAAGCGGCTAGACGCCCGAGGGTTTGCCCCTGAGCATCAATCAAATACCATTTTCTCTCTATCTCTTCTTCTTTTGGTAGATATGTCCGCATCCTTTATTCCTCCTTAAAATTCATCATATTTTACTCTCCAAAGGAACAATCCCTGAGGAGCAACAGTTAAATTCAACACATTTAAGCTTCCCGCTAAGCAATCCTTCACAATAGAAGGGGGAAATTTCCCCCTGCCAATTTGAAGGAAAAGCCCAACGATATTACGCACCATTCCCTTTAGAAAAGAATTGGCTTCCAAGTTAAATATTATTATATCCCCTTTTTTCTTTATGTCAAGGCAAATAAGGTTCCTCTTCGTCTTTGTGCGCTCGGATGTAAAAGCGGAAAAATTATGAATACCCTCCAACATCTTGCCCGCCTTCCTCATAAGCTCTAAATCCAACTCTTCGGGAACAATCAAAGCATAACGGGAGAGAAAGGGGGAAATAACCGCTTTATTTAACAAAAAATACTTATATATTCTGCTTTTTGCGCTAAACCGGGAATGGAAAGAAGCATTTACCTCCCTTGACCATATGACCCTAATAGAAGGGGGGAGACGGTCATTAAGTATGCGAGGAAATTTCTCAACTGGGATAGGGGAACACGTTAGGAAATTTATCACCTGTCCTTTAGCGTGAACTCCCGCATCTGTCCTGGAGGCGGCTATGACCCTTACTCTCTCTCCTAAACAATTTGTCAGCTTTTCCTCTATTTCTCCCTGAATAGTGGGCAGCCCTTTCTGCTTTTGAAAACCAGCGAAATCCGTCCCATCATAACTGACGCCTAAAACGATGTTACGCATAAAGAGAAGCCGTCATTCCACGAGGGAAAGAAGAGCTATCTCGGCGTGGTCTCCTCTTCTGTATCCTAATCTCGTTATCCTTAGATAACCCCCGTTCCTATCCTGCATCTTGGGAGTGATTTCCTCAAAAAGGCGCTTTACCAGCGTCTCGTCTTGGAGGATGCGGAAAGCTCTGCGCCTCGCCGCCAAACTATCCTCCTTGGCTAAAGTTACGAGCTTCTCCACAACCCTCCTCACTTCCTTAGCCCTGTGGAGGGTTGTCTCTACTTTTCCCCTCTTCACTAACTCCTTAGCCAAGGAGCATAAGAGAGCCAATCTCTGGTCGGTTGGTTTTGAAAGCTTTCTATAGCCTATTCTATGCTTCATTTTCTGCCCTCCTCATCAGAAAGGGAAAAGCCCATCTCGGCAAGAATTTCCTTCAATTGGTTAAGGCTCTTTCTCCCAAGATTTCTGAACTCCATGAGCTGCTTCTCGCTGTATCTACAGAGCTCCCTGAGCGTTGTAATTCCTTCTTTGCGAAGAGCGTTATAAGCTCTGCTCGGCAAATCTAAATCCTCAAGTGGAACATTAAGAAGTGATTCCTTCTCCAGCTCAACTGGGTCATTCGGCTCGCTTGATTGCGATACCGCCGCTACTGGCTCATTTATCTTCTCCTCCACGAGCGAGGTTATCTGGAAATACTTGCTGAGGATTCCCGCTGATTGGAGTAGAGCCTCGGAGGGAGTTATCGCACCATTTGTGGTTATCTCCAATGTCACCCGCTCAAGCTCTAACTTCTCTTGGAGAGATGTCTCAATAGCGAGTTGACCAAGATAACTTTGCCCCATTTCCTCCTCCGCTTCCCAGCCCTTAAAGTAATAATTACTGACATAATAAGCCACCCTCCTTATCGGCGTGAAGATAGCCGTTAAAGGCAGAAAACCTACCTGAGACCTACTTTCCCTCATATTAGCTAAACGGAATCCCTTGCCCATCTCCACCTTCAAATCTATGTTCAGCCTCGCCTCTGGCTCGGTCAAGGTTGCTATATGTTGTTCGGGATTGGCTATCTCTATCTCGGAATGCTGTGGTCTTATATCCGCAGCCAAAACCTCTCCTTCTCCCTGCACATCGAGCTTCATCGTAAGCGCCCCAGAAAAAGGACGCTTGACCCTTATCGCTACCTCCTTTAGATTGAGAAGGATTAATGTAACATCCTCCTTTATGTATGATAGGGTAGTGAGGGGGTGATAGACCCCTTCTATCCTTGCCTCCGTTATAGCTGCTCCTGGAATCTGGGAAAGAAGCACCCTTCTTAACGCTGAGCCAATTGTGTGCCCCACTCCTTTTTCCAAGGGATAAATGAAGAACTTCCCTTCCCTTCCATTCTCCCTTGCTATTACTATCCTTGGGTTTGTTTTTTCCTTTTCCATCCTTGTAGTGGCAGGAAGCATTTATAACACCTCCATTTTAGCGGGAGTAAAACTCCACAATGAGCTGCTCGCTGAGGGGAACCTCTATCTCCCCTGGAACAGGTAGTCCCACCATCTCCCCTTCAAGGTTCTCCTCGTCCAATCTCAACCAATCTGGGCACCTTCCTCCTTTCCTCGTCACCTCTTCCTTAACGAGTGATATTACGGGGGAATCAGGCTTGACTTTTATGATATCACCCACTTTCACCTCGTAGCTGGGAATATCCACCACCCTCCCATTGACGAGAATATGACCATGAGTTACCAATTGACGAGCTTGCTTCCTTGAGGAAACAAATCCCAATCTATAAATAACTGCATCGAGCCTTCTTTCAAGGGTCATTAGCAGGTTTTCCCCCGCTCTCCCTTTCATTTTGCTTGCCCTCTCAACATAACGTTTGAACTGTGTCTCGGTCAGCCAATACATCCTTTTAGCTTTTTGCTTCTCTCTAAACCTCAGTCCGTAATCCTTAAGTTTAGGAGGACGAGTCTGACCATGCATTCCCGGCGGATAGCTCCTCCTTTCAAGGGGACATTTAGCGGTATAGCACCTATCTCCCTTAAGGAATAGCTTCATCCCCTCTCTTCTACATAATCTACAGCGTGGACCAGTATATAAACTCACTTCATCTTCACCTCACACTCTTCTTCTCTTTGGTGGACGACATCCATTGTGAGGAACAGGGGTAACATCCTTGATGATGTTAATTTCTAAACCAGCCGCTTGAAGAGCTCTTATAGCTGTCTCCCTTCCCTGTCCTGTCCCCTTCACCAAGACATCAACCTTTCGCACTCCCATCTCCATAGCCTTTTTCGCCACCGAATCAGCTGCCAATTGGGCTGCGTAGGGGGTGCCCTTTCTCGTCCCCTTTAATCCAACGGTGCCGGCGCTATCCCAGCAGAGGGCATTGCCATCTTTATCGGTTATTGAGATAATGGTGTTGTTGAAGGTAGCCTTTATATGGGCTACAGCGTGAGTAACGAATCTTTTCTCTTTCCTCTTTGTTTTCTTTTTAGCCATAATTCACAACCTCCTTATCTTCTTGCCCCGATGCGGGCGCGTGGTCCTTTTCTTGTCCTGGCGTTGGTGCGAGTCCTCTGCCCTCTAACGGGCAGACCAACCTTATGCCTTAAACCTCTATAACAACCTATCTCGATCAATCTGCGGATATTAGCCGCCACTTCCCTTCGCAAATCTCCCTCCACTTTATATTTGCTCTCGATTATATTATTGAGCTTGGCAACCTCCTCATCTAAGAGGTCTTTGACCTTTACATTTGGGTCAATGCCCGCTTCCTCTAATATCTTCCTGCTGAGCGTCCTCCCTATGCCATATATGTATGTTAGGGCAATCCAGATATTCTTATTCTTTGGTAAGTCAACTCCCGCTATTCTCGCCAAATTTTATCACCTCCCTTGTCTCTGCTTATGCTTCGGGTTGGAGCAGATCACCATTACTCTGCCCCTCCTCCTTATAATTTTGCACTTATTACATATCCTCTTTACTGAGGGACGCACTTTCATCTTTTTAATTTCACCTCTCTTATTTATAACGATAAAGTATTCTGCCCTGCGTTAGGTCATAAGGAGAGACTTCTACCTTTACCTTGTCGCCGGGCAGAATCTTTATGTAGTGAAGGCGCATCTTGCCGGATGCGTGTGCGGTGATTACAAGGTTATTATCAAGTTTAACACGGAAAGCGGCATTCGGCAAGGCCTCTATAACTACGCCTTCCATCTCAATACTTTCCTTTTTCACCTCTTGCCTCCTGTCAATATTAAACATCCCTCGCCCATTATGGCAATAGTATGCTCAAAATGGGCTGACAGACTGCCATCAACCGTTTTGACCGTCCAGCCATCTTTAGCTGTGAACACTCTATCATCCCCAATATTCACCATTGGCTCTATAGCCAATGTCATCCCTTCCTTTAAAATTATCCCCTTCCCCCTGCTTCCGTAGTTTGGAACAGGAGGGTCCTCCCAAAGACTCCTACCAATACCGTGCCCAGTTAAGGCTTTTACCACGGAAAAACCTTTCCCCTCAACATAGCTCTGTATGGCATAACCGATATCGCCTAATCTCGCCCCCTTCCTCGCCGCCTTTATCCCCTTTTCCAAGGCCACCTTCGTCGTATTTATCAATTCAATCACTATTTCGTCAACCTCCCCATTCCCCACAACAAATGTGCGCGCTCCATCCGCATGATACCCCTCAAACTCCACTCCCACATCTATCTTTAATAAATCGCCTCCCCTCAGGATTTTCCTCTTTGACGGAATCCCATGAACGACTTCGTCATTGAGAGAGGCGCAGATAGAGGCGGGAAATCCATTGAATCCTTTGAAGGAGGGTCTTGCTCCCCGAGAGCGGATGAGCTTCTCAGCGAGGGAATCCAGCTCAGCAGTTGAGAGGCCTGGCTTAGCATTCGCCTCCAAAATATCCAGAACCTCCGCCAAAATCTCACCCGCCTTCCCCATCTTCTTTATCTCTTCCTCTTTCTTAATCGCTATCATTCTGCAATATCTTGACGATTTCATCTACGGATTGCTCAAGGGGAACCTCGCAGTTCACATTAACCAGCAGTCCCTTTTCTTCATAAAAACGGATGAGAGGTTCCGTTTGCTTGTGATAAACGGCCAAGCGATGGCGTATCGCTTCCGGCGTATCGTCATCCCTCTGATATAATTCCCCACCGCAGTAATCGCAAATTCCTTCCTTTTGGGGTGGCATATTGATGATGTGGAAAATTGCCCCACAATTGCGACATATCCTCCTACCCGAGAGACGCCTTATTATTTCCTCCTCGCTCACAATTAGGTTTATAACTTTCTTCAGAGGTAAAGAGAGTTCCTTTACGATTTCCTCTAATGCCATCGCTTGCGGGAGGGTGCGGGGGTATCCATCAAGGATGAACCCCTTCTTGCAATCGTCTTGGGAAAGCCTCCTCTTCACTATCATATTTACAACCTCATCGGGAACCAGCTCACCGCTCTCAACATATCTTCTCACCTCGCACCCCAGGTCACTGTTCTTCTCCATTTCCTCCCTGAAGATGTCGCCTGTTGATATATGAGGAATGCCAAGCACAGAGGAAAGCCTCTTTGCATGTGTTCCTTTGCCCGCACCTGGTGCTCCTAACAAAATAATCAATCTCTTCTCCTCCCTTCCTCTACTTTATGAAACCTTCGTAGCGTCGCATAGCGATCTGGGCTTCCAACTGCTGGACAGTCTCAACCGCTACACCCACGAGGATTAATATAGAAGTCCCACCCACTATCGTGAAAACTCTTGGGGGAACACCCGTGATATTGGAATAATAATACTGCAGTAAAGCTATGACAGCCAAGAACAAGGCTCCAACGAAAGTAACCCTGGAGAGAATCCTATCTATATGTTCCTTTGTAGGCTGACCTGGGCGGACTCCTGGGATGAATCCTCCTGCTTTCTTCAAGTTATCGGCTATATCAGAGGGATTGAAAACAACGGCGGTATAAAAATAGGTGAATACCATCACTAAAATAGCGTAGATTAGGGAGGCGGCGACGCTCATTCCTGGGCTGAAGTAATACAGGAGCTTATACATCCAAGAGTTGGGCTGGGTGGAGCCGCCGAAGAACTGGAGTATGGTGGTGGGGAAGGTAACAATGGCAATGGCGAAGATTATGGGTATTACGCCGGCATTGTTAAGACGGAGTGGCAAATATGTCTGAGAACCGGAGTATGCCCTTATTCCGATAACCTTTCTCGCATACTGCACGGGGATTTTCCTCTGGGCATTCTGCACGGCGACAACAGCCGCAACTACGCCAAGGAAAAGAAGTGCCAAAAGAAGGACATTGAAAAAAGTGATAGTGCCCGCTCTTAAAGCTTCAACAGTATTGGCAATGTCATAGGGCATTCTGACCATTATATTGCAGAGTATTATAAGGGAGACACCGTTTCCTATTCCTTTTTCCGTGATAAGTTCTCCCAACCAGAGGAGGAAGCAAGTTGCTGCTGTGAGAGCGATTATCGCACGGAAATAGTCAAAAGTCGTAAAATGGAGTATGTTCTGCCCTCTCCCCAGAGCGATGCACATACCTGTCGCCTGCATTATAGAAAGAATAACGGTCAAATATCTTGTGTATTGCCCTATTTTCTTCCTCCCTTCTTCTCCACCTTCCTTGGCCAACTCCTCCAAGCTGGGAATCGCCATAGTTAACAACTGCATTATAATTGAGGCGTTTATATAGGGATAAATTCCCATAGCGAAGATGGTAAATTTGCGCATCGCTCCTCCCGAGAAGAGGTCAACGAGGGAGAAAAGACCTCCACCCCGAGCGAAAAGCTCCTCAAGAGCCTGTCTGTTTACGCCGGGAAGAGGGATATGGAGACCAGCAACATAAAGGGCAAACATACCTAACACGAACAATATCCTCTTCCTCAAATCAGGATAACGAAGCGCGGAAATAAATGTCTCTAACATCTAACCTATCACCTCCGCCTTTCCTCCTGCCTTCTCAATCTTCTCCTTTGCAGAGGCGCTGAAAGCGTGAGCCTTAACGGTAAGCGGTCTCTTCACTTCCCCTTCACCCAATACCTTCACCGGAATTTCCTTTTCCTTTATCAACCCCCTTTCATATAGGAGTTGAGGAGTAATTTCTTGGACATCCCCTAAACGCATCAAGTCCCTAATATTCACTATCTGCCATTCCTTTTTGAAGGGATTTTTAAAACCCTTCTGCTTCGGCAGACGGAGATGGAGGGGAGTTTGACCACCCTCCATATGGAGGCTAACGCTTTCCTGCGCCTTCTGCCCCTTAGTTCCCCTCCCAGCGGTTTTCCCGCGACCCGAACCTATCCCTCTTCCTACTCTTTTTTTCTTCCTCCTTGGATATTCAACCTTTATGTTATGTATCCGCATCTTACACCTCCTCTTCCTCAATCTCCACTATCTTCACTTCCAGAAGGTCCTTCACTTTTTGTATCATCCCCTCCACTTGGGGATTGTCCGGCTTGAGAATCTCCTGATTCAGCTTCCTCAATCCCAGAGCTTGGAGGGTTCTCTTCTTCCAAAATTTGTGTCCGATTGGGCTCTTCTTCAACTTCAGCAAAATCAGCTTTCTCAACTTTTTCCACCTCCAACTTTTTGAGCCAGGGTAGCAATTGATGGGGTTGCTTTCCCCTTTTGCGAGCTGCCTCCTCGGGAGTTTGGAGGGAGCTCAAAGCCTTAAGCGTGGCCCAAACTACATTGACAGCATTAGTTGACCCTATACACTTGCTCAATATATCCTTTATCCCCGCTAATTCAACGATTGCCCTTACCGCACGCCCCGCGACCGTTCCTGTTCCCGGAGAAGCAGGCTTAAGCAGAACCTTTGTAGCTCCAATTTCTCCTATAACCGTGTGGGGGATGGTATTGCCGAGGAGGGGGACCTCCATCATATTCTTCTTCGCCTGATTAACCGCCTTGCGGAGAGCGTCTGGGAGCTCGTGCGCCTTCCCAATGCTTGCTCCTACATGTCCCTGCTTATCGCCAACCACCGCTAAAACGAATATCCTCTGCCTTCGCCCTCCCTTTTGCGTTCTCGAGACCCTCTTGAACAGAACTATCCTTTCCTCAAACTGCGTATCATCCGTGGGAACGAATTTACGCTTTGTGGCTATTCTCATAGTTTCAATCCTCCTTCCCTTGCTCCCTCCGCTAAGGCGCGCACCCTCCCGTGATATTTGTAACCTCCCCTGTCAAATGCCGCCTTCTCTATTCCCAACTCCAATGCCCTCCTAGCTAAAAGGAGCCCTACCTCTTTCGCCATCTCCGTTTTGCTCTTCCCTTGAGAAATCTTCCTTATCTCGGGGTCAAGCGAGGAAGCGGAGCAATAGGTATGACCTATTTCATCGTTTATCAGCTGGGCATATATATGTTTGAGGGAGCGGAAGACCAATAATCTTGGTCTCTCGCTCGTCCCAGACACCTTCTTCCTTACTCTTAAATGCCTTCTCTTTCTTGCTTCAACTTTGTTCAACATCTTAGCTTTATTTAGCACCTCCTACCTTCGCTGCCTTGCCAGGCTTAAGATGGACGACTTCGCCTCTATATCTTATACCTTTCCCGTGATATGCATCGGGAGGTCTAATCGCCCTGATCTCGGCTGCCTGCTCTCCTACAACTTGTTTATCAATACCTTTGATTATTATCAAAGTCTGTCTCGTATCAGGGTCCTGTGTCACCACAAAGGTTATACCTGGCTTCGGCTCAACGACGATAGGATAGGAGAAACCTATGTTCAAAACGAGGTTCTCTCCCTGCTTCGTTGCTCTGTAGCCTATGCCAACTATCTGGAGGGTTTTCTCAAAGCCAATCGTTACTCCTTCTATGAGGTTTGCGATAAGGGAGCGATATAAACCGTGTAGGGAACGACTTTCCTTCCTGTCGTCCTTTCTTTTCACATATATTTTGCCATCAGCCAGTTCTACATCTATAAGAGGGTGGAGGGTAAGGCTGGTCTTTCCTAAAGGACCCTCTACATATATTCGGTCTCCTTCTAACTTCACTTTCGCATTCTCTGGTATAACTATTGGTTTTCTACCTATGTGCGACATTTTTCATCACCTCACCAGATGTAACATAGGACCTCTCCGCCTACGCCGAGCCGCCTAGCTTCCTTATCAGTAAGGACCCCCTTTGAGGTAGACAGAATAGCTATTCCCAATCCATCCAAGACCCTAGGGATTTTGTCTTTTGACACATAGATTCTGCTTCCCGGCTTGCTCACTCTTTTCAGCCCACTTATCGTAGGCTCTCCCTCAGGTGTATATTTCAGGAAGATGCGCAAGACGCCCTGCTTGCCATCATCAATATATTGGAAATCGTGGATATATCCTTCCTTCCGCAATATCCGCGCTATCTCAACCTTGATTTTTGAGGCGGGAAGGGAAACTTCCTCCTTTTCCGCCATCAGGGCGTTCCTTATGCGAGTGAGCATATCAGCAATAGGGTCAGTAAGAACCATAGCTCCCTCCTTTACCAACTTGACTTCACCACGCCGGGTATCTGCCCCTGATAAACAAGCTCTCTAAAGCATATCCTGCAGAGACCGAACTGCCTTACATATCCTCTCGGTCTTCCACAGCGAAAGCAACGATTCCTCTGCCTCGTTTTGAATTTAGGTGGGAGCTTGCTTCTCTCAATTTTCACCTTTCGTGCCATATCTATCCTTCCTCCTTACGAGAGCTCTCTATTATCTGCTGTGCTATGTGGGGGGGGACCTCCTCATAGTGGGAGAAGGAAATAGTGAAGCTCCCTCTCCCTCCTGTTATGGAGCGCAGGTCTATGGCATATTTGAGCATCTCGGCTAAAGGCACCTGCGCTATTATGCGGTCGATTAATGGGGACTCAGATTCTATCCCAATTATCCTTCCTCGCTTGCTGTTCAACCCACCTATGACATCTCCCGTGAACATCTTCGGCACGCTAACTATAACATTCATTATCGGCTCCAAGAGAATGGGGTCAGCCTGCAGAACAGCATTCTTGAAGGATATGGCAGCAGCTATCTGGAATGCTATATCTGAGGAATCAACTTCATGGTATTTCCCATCGTAGAGGGTTACCCTCACATCAACAACTGGATAGCCAGCTAAAACTCCCTCGGAGAGAGCCTTCTGCACCCCTTTCTCAACTGATGGTATATATTGGCGGGGGATGGCCCCTCCTACAATCTTGTTCACGAACTCAAAACCCCTACCCCTCTCCACTGGCTCAACAGTGAGGTAGACAACCCCGTATTGACCGTGTCCACCTGTCTGCCTTATATACTTGCCCTCCGCGCTCGCTGAGCGCCTTATCGTTTCCCTATAAGGGACTCTGGGTGTAGATAACTCCACATCCACCCCGAACTTCCTTTTGAGACGCTCCATAGTTACTTCAAGGTGTAAGTCGCCCATACCAGCCATAATTGTCTGTTTCATCTCGTTATCTCGCCACCAGCGGAAAGAGGGGTCCTCTTCCGTCAAGCGGTTGAGACCCATCGTTAGCTTCTCTTCATCCTCACGACTCTTGGGAGCAATGGCGAGTTGATAGACTGGCTCAAAGTAGCTTATGGGAGGAAGCATAACGAGCCTTGAGGGATGACATAGAGTATCACCTGTTGAGGTCTCAGCGAGCTTGGGAATGGCACAGATATCACCTGCGTGAACCCTACCAATAGGTTGTTGCTGTTTGCCAACAAGCAAGAACAATTGCCCAACTTTCTGCTGGACATTTTTATTAACATTGACAAGCGTGCTGTCAGTGGTGAGGAGCCCGGAGAAGACTCTGACATAGGAGAGCTTCCCAACATATGGGTCGGCGACGGTCTTAAAAACGAAGGCGCAAACTGGCTCCTCGTCCTTTAGCTTGACTTCTATCTCCTCGCCATTCCCCGGCGCCATTCCCCTTATGCTCCCTCTACCCGAAGGGGAGGGGAGATACTTTACGATTGCGTCAAAAAGCTCCTCCACTCCCTCCCCAGAGAAAGCGGAGGCAGCGAAAACGGGAAAGAGCTGTCTCGCCTTCACCCCCTCCACAAGCGCTTCCTCTATCTCCTTTTCCTCTATCTCCTCCTCGTTAATATATTTCTCAAGCAGAGCATCGCTCACATCCGCCACTGCCTCCAAGAGCTTATCCCTATAACCATCTATGAAACGCTCCGCAACAGCGCCAACAGCTACCACACCCTTCCCAAAAGATTCCTGCAATTGGTTCAGAACCTTTTGGAAATCAGCATTCTCCCTCTCTATCTTATTAACTACTATTAAGACAGGGAGGGAATTTTCCTGAGCAAGGCGCCACATATTCTCGGTCCCAATTTCCACTCCCGAGGCAGCGCATACTACGAGTACAACAGCGTCAGCAGCCCGCAAGGCTCCCATCACTTCCCCTTGAAAATCAGCGTAGCCCGGAGTATCAACGATGTTTATCTTCATTCCCTTCCAATCAAGATAAGCAAGAGAAAGACTTATGGAGGTCTTCCTCTGTATCTCCTCAGGCTCATAATCCATAACAGTGTTACCTTCTTCCACCTTCCCCATCCTGCTTATCATCTTTGCCTTATAAAGCATAGCCTCAATGAGGGATGTCTTTCCTGCTCCGGAATGGGCAACAAAGGCGATATTCCTTATGTTTTGGGTGGCATACTCCTTCATATCCTGCTACCCTCCTCCCTGAATGGGCAACCAAGTAGCCGCAACAAGGTCCTCCCTTCAATATCGCTCTTAGCTGTCGTCACAATTGTTATATTCATTCCCCTTATTTTCTCAATCTTATCCAAGTCTATCTCGGGAAATATGGACTGCTCGTCAAGCCCCAAGCTGAAGTTGCCGTGCCCATCCATTTTCTGGGAGAGCCCCCTGAAATCCCTCACCCTGGGGATAACTATGGCAAAGAGCTTTTGGAGGAAATGCCACATCCTATCTCCCCTAAGGGTTGACTTGCATCCTATTGGCATCCCTTTTCTCAGCTTAAAGCTGGAGATTGACTTCCTCGCTTTGCAAACCATAGGCATCTGTCCAGTTATCAACGCTAGCTCCCTCTTGGCAGTCTCTATCTCTTTCGGGTCTTGCACCGCTTCCCCTACACCCATATTAACGACAACTTTTTCTATGCGGGGAACCTCCATAATGTTCTTATAGCCAAAGATACGCATCAGCTCGGGAACGACTTCCTTTATGTATTTCTCCTTCATAGGTGGCATTTCAGACTTCATCTATTAACTCACCACACTTCCCACAAGCTCTTGCCTTCTTATCCCTAACGAAGACCATTCGGGGACGGGTCCTCTTACTGCAATGGGGACAAACGAGCATAACATTTGAGACGGCGATGGGAGCGGGCTTCTCCATTATTCCACCTTGAGGCATTTTCTGGGAGGGACGCATATGCCTCTTCACTAATTTGACGCCCTCCACAACAACCCTTCCCCGCTTAGGTATCACCCTTATTATCGTCCCCCTCTTGCCCTTCTCAACCCCCCTGATTACTTCCACTGTATCGCCCTTCTTCAGTTTATAGAGAGAAATTTTCACTTTTGCTTTCATCACACTACCTCCGGAGCAAGGGAAATTATCCTTGTGAACCCTTTATCCCGCAGCTCTCTGGCAACGGGTCCGAAAACCCTGCTCCCCCTTGGCGCTCCCTGCTGGTCCAAGATAACCACAGCATTATCATCAAATCTGACCCAGGTTCCATCAGGGCGCCTTATGGGGGCTCGCGTGCGCACGATTACTGCCTTTACTACACTGCCCTTCTCTATGGGAGAGTTGGGGATAGCGTCCTTAACGGAAGCTACGATGATATCCCCTACTCTCCCATACTTGGCATCCCCTTTAAGGACCCTGATGCACTCAACTATTTTGGCACCTGTGTTATCGGCGACTGTAAGCCGAGTATATGGCTTAATCATTGTTCCTCTCTCCTTTTAATAATTCTAACCAATCTCCAGCGTTTCGTCTTGGAGAGGGGTCTCATTTCCATTATCTCCACTATGTCTCCTTCCTTAGCTTCGTTGAACTCATCGTGCACCTTGAATTTAGTTGTCTTCTTTATAACCTTAGGATATAGGGGATGGCGGACAAGCCTTGTAACCGCGACAACTATGGTCTTTTCCATCTTATCGCTCACTACCTCGCCTCGGAAAACCTTCCGCTTTCCCCTCGTCTTACCTGTTATAGCACTCATATTTTTATCCCCCTTTCACTCAAGATTGTAAGTACCCGAGCTATTTCCTTCCTAACCATTCTCATCCTCTTGGGATTTGAGAGCTGCTTTGTCTCCCTTTGGATGCGGAGATTAAATAGCTCCTGTTTCGTCTCTGCGTAGAGGTGGAGAAGTTCCTCGTTCGTTTTCTCCCTTAATTCCGCCGATTTCATTTTTCAACGACCTCCAAATTATCCTCTTTTTCTATTACTTTCACCTTAAAGGGGAGCTTATAAGAGGCAAGCCTCAGAGCCTCTAAAGCAACATCCCTATCAACACCTCCAACCTCCAGTATTATCCTTCCCCTTTTCACGGCTGCCACCCATTCATCCGGGGAGCCTTTACCTCCTCCCATTCTCGTTTCCGCAGGCTTTTTCGTCACGACCCGGTCGGGGAAAACACGGAGGTATATCTTGCCTCCCTTCTGAAGATAACGGCTGATAGCAACCCGCGCAGCCTCTAGGGCTCTTGCAGAAAGCCATCCTGTCTCAAGGGAGCATAGCCCATACTCTCCGAAGGCGAGGGTAGTGCCCTTAGTAGCTTTACCTTTAAGCCAGCCAAGGTATGGTTTTCTATATTTCGTCCGCTTCGGCTGCAGGGGCATATTCTATCTCCTCCCTTTCCTGGGGTTGTTCCTTTAATCTATAAATCCAGACCTGAACACCAATCGTTCCATATTTGGTTAGGGCGACCGCATAGCCATAATCCACATCCGCATCAAATGTAGAGAGGGGCAATTCCCCCTCCATCACCGCCTCGTCCCTAGCCAACTCCGCACCGGCTAATCTCCCCGAACACTCTATCTTTATCCCACCCGCTCCCGCTCTCATCGCCCTTAGAACAGCTTGGCGCATAGCCCTTTTGTAAGCAACACGTTTCTCTATTTGAGAAGCGACATTTTCCGCAACTATCTGGGCGTCAATTTCGGGAAATCTTATCTCCTCCACATTTATCTTCACTTCTTTCCCCGTCATCTCCGAAATAGCGCGAACCAACTCCTCAATAGTTCTACCACCCCTCCCTATGACTATACCAGGACGAGCGGTGTTAATTGTTATATTTATGGTATCAGTTGCCCTTTCTATAATTATCCTGCTAACCCCAGCGTTCCGCAGATTCTTCTTCAAGAAATCCCTTATCATCAGGTCCTCTCGCAATGCCTCGCTATATTTTTTACCAGTGGCGAACCAGCGGGAATCAGGTTCCCTATTTATTCCCAACCTTAAAGCAATCGGGCTTACTTTTTGTCCCATAATTCTACACCTCCTCCACTATAACTGTTATATGGCTTGATGGCTTCCTTATCCTATATGTCCTTCCCATAGCACGGGGTCTAAACCGCTTAAGAGCGGGACCCATATCAACGATTACATTTTTCACAATCAGTCTATCTTGGTTCATATTGTGATTATTTGTAGCATTGGCAACAGCCGATTTGAGCACATTTTTTATTATCGCTGCCGCCTTCGTGGAAAGAAGCCCGAGTAAAGCCTCGGCTTCCTTCACACTCTTCCCCTTCAATAAAGAAGCTACCCTTCTCACCTTAAGGGGAGAAATTCTCACATACTTTGCAATTGCCCTCGCTTCAGTCCCTAATTCTTTCATTCTCTACCTCCCCTTCTTTCCTCCCTTTCCTTAGTCTCGCCGTGTCCTCTAAATGTGCGGGTAGGAACGAATTCTCCTAACTTATGCCCTACCATTCTTTCCGTTATATAAATGGGGATGTGCCGTTTCCCGTTGTAAACTGCTATCGTCCTCCCAACCATTGCGGGAATGATGTGGGAGCGGCGAGACCATGTTTTTATTATCGTCTCCTTATCGTGTTTTTGTAGCTTCTCAAGAAGGTAAGCATCAACAAAGTAACCATTCTTCTTGCTTCGTCCCATAGCTTACTTCCTCCTCTGTAAGATGAACTTATCCGTAGTCTTTCTGCACCTCGTCTTGACTCCTCTTGCCGGCTTGCCCCAGGGTGTTTTAGGGTGAGCCATTCCAATAGGAGCTCTACCCTCTCCACCTCCGTGAGGATGGTCCCTAGGCGTCATAGCTGAACCCCTAACATGGGGGCGCCTCCCCAGATACCTATTCCTTCCAGCCTTCCCCAATCTGATATTCTCGTGTTCAATATTCCCCACTATCCCTATCGTGGCTTTGCAATCAAGGTGTATCAATCTTATTTCTCCCGAAGGAAACTTAACCTGCGCATAATCCCCTTCCTTCGCCATCAGCTGCGCGCTTGCTCCCGCTGC
>Ga0272448_1003304_pt1 | contig 19299 bp, 17 predicted proteins | sample YNPCB0191_FD_202220 | JGI IMG/M metagenome (GOLD analysis project Ga0272448, IMG submission 202220) | Hot spring sediment microbial communities from Yellowstone National Park, WY, United States - YNP-CB-019-1 | ecosystem: Environmental > Aquatic > Thermal springs > Hot (42-90C) > Sediment... | reverse complement strand
CGCAAGTACGGTCGCATTGTCCAGGCCGGCACGCAAAGCCGGTCGAGCCGGGCGATTGCCGAAGCTGTCGCGTGGGTGCGAGCCGGCAACCTCGGGAAGATCAAGGTCTCGCGCGGGCTTTGCTACAAACGGCGGCGCAGCATCGGCAAAGTGAACGGTCCCCAGCCGATCCCGGAAGGAATAGATTACAATCTCTGGTGCGGACCCGCCCCGATGGAACCGTTGATGCGTAAAAACCTGCACTACGACTGGCACTGGGTATGGTCAACGGGCAACGGTGACATTGGCAACCAGGGAATACATCAGATGGATATCGCGCGCTGGTTCCTCGGCGAATCCGCGCTTGCCCCACGCGTAGTCAGCGTCGGCGGGCGACTTGGGTACATCGACGACGGCGAAACGCCAAACACGCAGATTGCTTTCTTTGATTACCCGGCTGCGCCGCTGATCTTCGAAGTCCGCGGCCTTCCCGAGCGGTCCGGATCGGAACGCATGGACACATTCATGGGAGCGTCCATCGGCAATGTGATCCACTGCGAAGGCGGATATGTCGTGATCGCGGATGACAACGTTGTTGCGCACGACAACTCGAACAACGAAATCAAACGTTGGCGGGGCAATGACGATCATTTCGCGAATTTCCTCAAAGCCGTCCGCAGCCGCAAGCACACGGACCTCAACGCCGACATCCTCGAAGGCCACATCTCGAGCGCTTTGTGTCACATGGCGAACATTTCGTATCGGCTCGGTCGGAAAGCTTCCCCGACCGAGATACGCGCGGCGATCAAGTCCGAACGGGACGCCGAGGACACCTTCCAGCGGATGCTCGAGCATTTGAAAGTCAACGACGTGGATGTGACGGCGACGCCACTGACGTTGGGACCGGTCCTGAAGATGACCCCGCGCACTGAGACTTTCGCCGGGAACACGGCGGCGAACAAGCTCTTGACCCGTAACTACCGGCCTCCGTTTGTTGTGCCCGCGCGCGTGTAATCGGCTCAGAAGCGACCAATGCGCCGGAAAACCTGCAGCAGCCCGTCGGGCGTGATCGCGCTGCGCGCGCAATTGGTTTCAGGTTGAGCCTTGCCGGATGCACTCAGCAGAGCGCAGCCGCAACCGACCGATCTGCCATCTTGCGATTGCTGCGCAGATATTTCGATACAGTACTTCAATGCTTTTTGGTGACGTCCGATGCGCAGCATGCACACGCCGGTTCGGGCATCTGTGAAGCCGCTGCGTATGCGTGCGGGTTTTCTCCCAAAGGCTGCGATAATGCAGTCGATTGCGCCAGTTTCCTGGCAAACCGGGCGTGCACTTCAAAAGCAAAACTGTCAAGTACCTCGAGCGCGACCGGGTCACCATTCACTGACAAAGTGAGGCTCAACAGTTTTTCCTGTTCTGCGGCATGGAAAAACTGTGCTTCGGCGATCTTGTTGGGCATGCACTCCAATGGGCCGACAGAAACCACAGCGTCGATGTCGCCCCGGCGCCATTCGTGCACCGGACCACCGAAAGTCAGCACAGCCTCGCCCCTGAGCGCGGGGCGGATATACTGACTGCTTGCCTGAAGAGCTTCGCGGATTTTGGCGCGTTCCGGCCAGCCGAGGGGTCCGGCGAAAACATGGTATGCGATGTCGGAAATCCTTTCCTGTATGCGCGTGGCAAGGCGTTGTGAGATGGCAATGCCGCGCGCGTCTTCGAGGTTGCATTCCTCGACGTACTCGAGCCATTCGGTTGTCGGTGCAAGCCGCGTCCTGATGCCGCGCTGTTCGAGCTTGTCGATGATGAAATCGTTAGAGAATGGATCGAGTCGCACGTATATCTCGCCCACGACGAGGACCGTTGGCAGGTGCCGGTCGGATTTAACCGCGGCGAACTCATTTGCTGCTTCCCGCAACAGGTCGCGCAACCCGAACAATTCGCCGCCGACAGCCTGCCACAGGGCGTGAGCCTGGGATGGTTCGTCTGCGGCTGCGCGTTCGAGGAGGTTCAGAAGGCGATCGAGGTATCGCTTGTAAATCTCATTAGCAGCGCCTTTAACTTTTTCGACCGGGCGCACGTCCAGCAGAGCCTGAAGAAGGCAGTCGGCGCTTGTGACTCCGGAATAGAGGAGTATGCGGAATCCCTGGGGCAAACCCGCGTAATAATCGACGTCGTTTGGGGACCAAATCCGCACCCGGGCACCGAGGCCGAGGCGTTCAACGACCACCTGATCCAGCATGTGGTACACGCCGAATCTGCACGGGCCGGTTGCCCGCGGCATCAAGAAGACGAAACGTTTGGTTTTGTCCGTTTCCTTTTGAAGGCGTTGGAGCAGGCTCCCGAGAGTGACACACATTGGGAGGCACTCTTTGCCCGAAGTATATCTTCTGCCCATGCGCACGGCTTCGCGATCTGGCATTGGAAGAGTTTCGGCGTCGATGCCGGCTCCTCTGAAACAGGCGGCAACGACCTGGGCGGCAACGCCCATTCGCGGGATCAAAACATGCTCGCGGTATTTGCGGACATCGTCCCACCCTGCGCGTCCTCGGCCAAGCTGTTCGAAATCCGTCGTGGGCGGTCCTGCGCATGCCAGATGGCGATCTTCGCGGACACAGTGGAGAAACGCTTCAACGCGGGTTTTGGTGCCGGCGTCGCCTGAATGTCCGTCGGTCTCGATCACGGCAAAGGGTTTGCCGTCCATGACATACGTGCAGAAATGCAGATTGAAACTGTCAGGCCCGCACGAGTAGTTGCTGGCGTAGATGCCGTACACGCCCGGACTACGTCGAATCTGATGAGCAGCGCGGAGTATCCGTTGGCCGTATCCCCAGTAAATATCCGGGAACACCGGCTGTTCGGGGCCGACTGGATAACAATCGATTGGGATTGCCATTGCACCTTGTTCGCGGAGCAAGGCGGGCACATTTGAATTGAGGACGCGATTGTAGATTGTGTAAGGCCGGCCCAACACAACAACCGGCGGTACACCGTGCTCCTCGCAAAAAGCAAGCGCTCGCCGTCCAATCTCGATGCATTGCCCGTCAAAATCCTGTTGGACCTTTTGTGCGATGGCGAAGGCGCGCTCGAATTCTTTTTTCGAGGCATCGAGGGTCTCGGCCAGTCTCCGGCAACTTTCGATGAAAGCGCCGGAATCGAGGTTGCCCGGGCCGAACTGGATTATCGGCGAAATCACACGGCTGTTATCGCGCAACCCCACACCCCAACTGATCACGTCCGGCGCGCCCTGCACGATCGGGCATGTCTTCGTCAGTTTCTCATCTCGGACGGACGGCAGATTGATCAGCATCGGCAGAAAGATCAGGTCTGAATTGTCGGCTGACATCCGGCTGACCAGACCGTGGAACAACTGCATCGGCGCACAAAACGGCACATTTGCTTCCTGAATCCCCTGCTTGAGCGTTTCGTGGTCTGCGCCCGTGTAAAACTTCAGGTCAAGCCCAAGCTCGTACAGAAAAGTGGCAAAGAACGGGAAAAGCCCCTTCAAAGTGAACTCGTCTGTGATGGCGACGCGCTTGTGACCGTCGCGTGCGGGTCGCTCTGCCACAAGGCGTTGAATAAGCTCTTCCCGTTGGCGGAATGGGTCGGGTGAACGGTCGGGCAGCTTTGCTTTCCGCACGCCTTTGTCGTAAAGAGAACACGCGCCACCCCAATTAAACACCTGGCGATGTCCGCCGACGACTGTTTTGAGGCTGTCGATCTTGCATTTGTTGCCCGCGCCTCCGCAGCCCACGGTTGATTTGCAAACGAACGTTGTTTTTTGCTCGACTTTGGCCTCAAGAAACAGGGCAACATCAAGCGGTTTCAAATCTGCAATCGAAAGAAACCTGCGCGCAAGCAGCGCTATTCCCAATGCGCCGACAGTGCCCGGGCTTGGCGGTACGATGACCTCGCTACCTGTCTGCCGTGCAACCGCCGCGGCAAGTGCATCGGCTGAAAACGGCATTCCCTGACAAAAAACGACCTGGCCAACCGACCTGCAGCCTTTGACGCGGTTCAGGTAGTTCTGGATTATTGAATCATAGAGGCCGGCTATAATCGCCGATTGCTCGACGCCCGACGCCACCGCCTCGTCAATCACTTCCGCCATGAAAACAGAACAGTGCTGGCCAAGGGAGACCCCCGACGGCGCAGTGAGAGCTGTTCGCCCCAACGCAACAACGTCTTCGAGCCCGGCAAACTTCCGGCCCTGCTCTTCAATGAAAGACCCGGTGCCCGCGCTGCATGCTTCGTTCATCGCGCAATCCACAACCCGCCCGCCAGCTAGCCGGATGTATTTGGCATCCTGTCCGCCTATCTCGAATATGGTGTCCACTCGCGGGTCGTAGTGCAGTGCGCCTTCGGCGTGCGCAACAATCTCGTTCATGATGAACACGGCGGCGTGACCGTAACAGGTCATCATGAGCGATCCAACGATCTCGCGACCGCTGCCTGTCACGCCAATTGCGACCACGGGCCATGCGCCCAAATGAGATTCCGTGAAACGTTTCATCAGGTCCTGTGCTGCGCCGACCGGGTTGCCGCCTGTGCGCCTGTAGGATTCCCACAGCATTTCCTTCTTTTCGGCGTCCATGGCGACAAGCTTTGAGCCCGTGGACCCGATGTCGAACCCGAGAATGATCGGGCGCGGTGATCCGTCAGTCGAAGCGCGCCTCTGAGATTCCAAGTGCCGCACCATTTTCAGTGCGTTGGCCAGAGGTGGAACGCGTTCGAGTGCAACTTCCGCCTCTGGTTCAAGAAGACGTTCCAGTGCGGGAAGGCGAATCTCATGCTCGGACGCCTCGATAGCCGCACCCAACGCCTCAAAAAACACCGCGTCGGTGGGATCGATCGGGCGCAGCATGAGCCCCTTTTCTGCGAGGAACTTTTCGCAGTAGGCCCGGACCCGGCGTGATCTGCTGACGCCGCCTATCAGCAATACATCGGGCGGACTCAACCGCGGCTTTACAAGGTTCAGAACATTCGCACACACGGCATCAAACAACCCTGCAAGAATCCGCGCCCTGTCTTCGCCCTTGTTTGCAAGGTGCGTCATGTCCGTCTTGAGAATCACCGGACACCGACCTGAAAGCGGTGCAGGATCAGGCACCTCGGCGGAAATCTCGCTGGCCTGTTCCACTGTCAGATCAAACCGCTCGGTCAATTGCCGCAAGAAATTGCCTGTGCCCTGTGAACAGCGGCTGTTTTCACGATAAACCTCCAATCCGGTTCCGCGCAGCTCGAGAACAGAAAAACCATGACTGCCGATGGAAACGATCGTGAACGGTTTGTCGCCGAAGAGAAACCTGCACGCCCGCGCTTGTGCCTGCTTCAAAGGTATGCGTCGCAGCGACACCAGTCGGCTCAACCGCCCCGTTACCGCCGCTCCGTGAACGGATTCCCAGTCAAACCGGGAAAGCAACTCGAGCAGGATTCTGCCGGGTTCCTTCAGATGCTCGACGACCTCCGACCTTCCCCGTTGCAAGCCGGATTCGGTCCTGACAACCTCGACGACCTTGATTGTCTCGGCTCCAATGTCAATCCCGAGAAATCGGCATGCCGCCTGTGACTCTTGTTCACATTGGCCTTTTTCCGGACGGACAGAACGGCTTTGACCATCACTTCGTCCGAGCCCAGCATGGTGATTGTTTGACTGGCCGATCTTACCCATTCAAATTGCTTTCTGGCTGTCTTATCCCAACTAGATTTGGGTCGCGGTATTATAGAGCCGACTCGCCACACTTCAAACCCTTTGCCGTGGCATTTGTGCAGTATAAGAATGAAGCAGGGCGACTGACCAGTTCAATTAAGGCGCAAAATGGTGGCTGAAGAGCGGCCAATTTCCACCCATGCGGGCCGGGATTCGAGAATCCCGAGCATCTGTCGGGCGTTACATCATCAGGTGCCCAGCCCGGAAATATCACCGGAATTAAGTTTTGCGCGCTTGATCTGGTGAGATTTCCGGACCCACATATTTCATACTTCAGCGAAGACATCCGCTCCCCAGACTGCTCAGGGTATGGACATATATGTTGAGAAATCGTTCATATTTGTGAAGATTTTCACACTGCGAGTTTGCCAATTTGTCACCAGAATGCGGCCTTCGGAGTATTATATCGGATAATCTGCACAGGACCAGATATGGGAACAGACTTGGCATCCGATATACCAATCAGGAACGTTCAACGTCGAACGTTCAACTCTCAACGTTGAATTGGGTGACCGAAAAAGCGCATGCTGGGCCAGATATAGGGACAGGCACGGTGTTTGGGCCGCCTGCAGAGCAAATAGAGGGACAGGCACGATATTTGGCCCGGGCGGCCGGATTTTTGACACATCGGAACTGACCCAGCGGCCGGTCGGCCGGTCCAATCGGGCTGCGGCGCCCAGATATGGGGACAGACACGATGTCCGATGTACCGATCAGGAACGTTTAACGTCCAACGTTCAACTCTCAACTTTTAACGGGGTGACCGAAAGGGGGCATGGTGGGTGGGATATGGGGACAGACACGTAATTTGGACGACCGAACTTTTTGGCCCGGTGGATCTGTCCAAGCGACGGTCGGACGGCCCAAGCCGGCTGGGGCGACCAGCTATGGGGACAGACACGATGTTCGATATACCGATCAGGAACGCTCAACGTCCAACGTTCAACTCTCAACTTTTAACGGGGTGACCGAAAGGGCGCATGGTGGACTGGATATGGGGACAGGCACAACATTTGGGCAACCGGGCTTTTGACCCCCTGGACCTGCGCAGGCGCCGGTCACACGGCCCAAGCCGGCTGTGGCGCCCGAATATGGGGGCAGACACGATGTCCGGTGTGCCGATCAGGAACGTTCAACGTCCAACGTTCAACGCTCAACTTTCAACGGGGTGACCGAAAGGGCGCATGGCGGGTGGGATATAGGGACAGGCACGGTGTTTGGGCCGCCTGCAGAGCAAATAGAGGGACAGGCACGATATTTAGCCCGAACGGCCGGATTTTTGACACATCGGAACTGACCCAGCGGCCGGTCGGCCGGTCCAATCGGGCTGCGGCGCCCAGATATGGGGACAGACACAATGTCCGATATACCGGTCAGGAACGTTCAACGTGAAACGTTCAACTCTCCAACGTTCAATGGGGCGACCGAAAGGGCGCATGGCAGGCGGGATATGGGGACAGACACGAAATTTGTGCGACCGGACTCTTGGCCCGGGTGGACCTGTCCAAGCGCGGGTCGGACGGTCCAAGCCGGCTGCGGCACCCGGATATGGGGACAGACACGATGTCCGATGTGCCGAACAGGAACGTTCAACGTGAAACGTTCAACTCTCAACTTTTAACGGGATGACCGAAAGGGGGCATGGTGGGTGGGATATGGGGACAGACACACAATTTGGACGACCGAACTTTTTGGCCCGGTGGATCTGTCCAAGCGACGGTCGGACGGCCCAGGCCGGCTGGGGCGACCAGCTATGGGGACAGACACGATGTTCGATATACCGATCAGGAACGCTCAACGTCCAACGTTCAACTCTCAACTTTCAACGGTCAACGGGGTGACCGAAAGGGCGCATGGCGGGTGGGATATAGGGACAGGCACGGTGTTTGGGCCGCCTGCAGAGCAAATAGAGGGACAGGCACGATATTTAGCCCGAACGGCCGGATTTTTGACACATCGGAACTGACCCAGCGGCCGGTCGGCCGGTCCAATCGGGCTGCGGCGACCAGATATGGGGACAGACACGATGTTCGATGTACCGATCAGGAACGTCCAGCGTTCAACGTTCAACGCTCAACTTTCAACGGGGTGACCGAAAGGGCGCATGCTGGCCGGGATATGGGGACAGACACGCAATTTGGACGAACGAACTGTTGGCCCGATGGACCTGTCCAAGCGCCGGTCGGACGGTCCAGGCCGGCTGTGGTGACCAGATATGGGGACTGACACGGCATCCGGCCTACCGATCAGGAACGTTCAACGCGAAACGTTCAACTCTCAACTTTTAACGGGGTGACCGAAAGGGGGCATGGTGGGTGGGATATGGGGACAGACACGGAGTTGGGGCGACACGTATCACTGGGCTGTTCATGGCGTTATTGTGGCGTCGCTATGTGGAGCGTCAGTATTTTTTCTGGGGGTTTGAGGGGGGAGGTTACTGGAGGCGAAAGAGTTGCAGCAGATATTTCCCAGGCTGGCGGCGCAGAGCTTTCTGATCAAGGGGCGGATGCAGTGCGTCTTTCGGTGTCGGGTAACTTTGGTTCCGGCTACGCAGGTCTGGGAAATATGGGCCAGTCGTTCTGAACCGGAGCCTGGATGTCTGAAGATTCTGATTTGATCCGGAGATGAATCTTCCCTATTGTGCTGACGTCTATAGGCTAACAATTATGAAGACGAAAAACTTTGCTCATGTCCGGGTTTGTCTTGCGGTTGCAGCAGCAGTTGCAACTGTTCTTGGTGCAGTTTCTGCGATGGCGTTGCCGCCGATCCCCGACCAATACAGGGTCAACAGCTTTGCGATTGGCTGCCAGGCTTATACGTTCAACCGGTTTACCGTGTTCGAAGCAATTGAGAAGACGGCGCAAACCGGCGGGAAAGTAATTGAGTTCTATCCGGGCCAAAAGCTGAGTCCGGAGGAACGCAACGTCGTTTGGGATCACAACGCCTCTGATGACGTAATCGCCAAGGTCAAAGCCAAATTGGCGCAGCACAAGATAATGGCCGTCAACTACGGTGTTGTAGGCATCCCCAATGACGAAGCAGGTGCCCGCAAAGTATTCGAGTTCGCCAAGAAACTCGGTCTCCGGGCGATAACAACCGAATCAACCGACGCCATTGACGTGCTCGAGAAGCTGGCCAAGGAATATGATATCGGCGTTGCTTACCACAATCATCCCCGGCAACCCAACAACCCGAATTACAAGGTTTGGGACCCGAATTACATAGCACAGCTTGTCAAGGGCCGTGACCCGCGCATTGGCGCGTGCGCTGACACCGGACACTGGACGCGCTCGGGTGTCAAACCGGTGGAAGCGCTTCGAATCCTCAAGGGCAGGATCATCAGTGCCCACCTCAAAGACCTCAACGAGTTCGGCAACCCGCGCGCCCACGATGTGCCATTTGGCACGGGCGTTTCAGACGTCAAAGCCGTTCTCGACGAGCTCAAAGCCCAGGGATTCGAGGGGAACATCTCGATTGAATACGAATACAACTGGGACAACAGCGTGCCCGAGGTGACCCAGTGCATTGATTTTGTCAGAAACTACAAGCGTTAGTCGGGCTTCGCCCTAGACCGAGCAGGCGTGCGGTGCCAATACGCGGATGTTTGAGCGCGGGGGCGTGTTTGAGTGCATGGTAATTTCGGATTGTCTGTTGTCAGCCGCCGAGATTTTTCCACCATGCAGAGAACTGCCCGGTGGAACGGATTCTTTGCACCAAACTATTTTCGTGCCACCAGATTCCGGCGTGTCCGTGGGAAAAGTGCGTTTCCCATTGGAGGTGGTATGCGCCGGCATCCATCCAAACAAGAATATCGCCGATCCGCAGGTTCGAGGGGAGCATCATCAGCCCGAGCTGGTCAAAAGCCATGCATGTGGGACCGCACACCATGCTCTGAACCAGCTTGCCGTATCTGGGCTGCAAAACAAAGATCGCATGTTTCTCCCAGACAGACGGCATCGCGTTGAGCGTGCGCCCGCCGTCACAGATTAGCTGCTGTACACCGTTTCGGACTTTTTTATCGCGGATCGTCGTTACCAACACGCCCGACCGCGCTGCGAGGAACCGACCGTTTTCCATCCAGATTTCCTGCAAGCCGGGAAACAACTCAACTGCTCGGGCAAGCACCAGCGCGAGGGCGGAGAGTTTCATTTTGCTGTCAAGGCGGTCCCCGGAGCGGCCCGTGATCCACGGCGGAGGCAGTCCTCCGCCAACATCGAGATATTTGGGTTTGAATTGTGCGGCATGACATATGTGGGCGACCTGTTCGATGGCGCGCTGATAGGCCTCGGCAGATTCGACATTTGTTCTCAGGTGAAAATGGACTGTCTCGAGCCTGACACCTTTAAGCATGAGTTTTCGGAGTACGTTGACAGTATTGTCGGGTTCGAGGCCGAACTGCGTCGGGCAACCGGGGTTTTCGGGGTCTTTTTCCTCGCTTGTCAAACACCGAACGCCGAGGCTCCAATCCAGTTCTTTCGCCAGAGGGAGGATTGCGCCAAGTTCATTTTCGGAGTCAATGTTGACCCTGAGACCGTGCAGACCCTCGAAGTGGTTCAACCATGTTTTGCAAGGGCCGTTGAGAAGGATGCTGTCGGGCTGAAATCCGATCTTTCTGGCCGCCATAAGTTCAAATTCGCTTGCGACTTCGATGGGTCTGTTCTGGCGATGCCACCAGTCCAACAGCGGGGCCAACGGCTGTGCCTTGCATGGAAACCAATGTCGGACCGGCACAGGCACGGCCTTTTCAATCGTGCGCAGTGATTTCAGGGCCTGTTCGACCGGGTGGGGCGAGAAAACGAAAATCGGTGTGCCAGTGCCGTGCTTGCGCATCTGGCTTAGCAGGTTTTTCCAAAAAGTGATGACCGTGACGGGGTGTGGACATCTTGTCCAATTCCTGCTGGGGCGGAGTGGAGGCGGAATTTTGAAAGGCCCGTCGCACGGCGAGAAACTCGGTTTCAAGCGGCTGTAATCTGTATCCATACGCAATCGACTTCTCAAAGCAACATATTGGAAGATCGGCGCAGCCGAATGATCTGGGCGAGGTAAAGGTGTTCCTTCCAAGCCGGGCGCTCTGTCGCGCCGCGCTGAGTATTGGTCCGGGTCTAATTTTGTGGAACCATTTCTTGAACTTCGATACGGCGGACTGAAACCGGCAAGTTTTCATTCTGTTCAACGCCGTTTTCAGCGGGGTGTTGCATTCAACTCGAACTGGTTTGACGCATCGATTACGACACGGCCCTTAACGATGGCGTTCTGCAACAGCGCCTTCAGAGTTGCAGGGTCGCTGTCAACAAGGTCGCTTTGCCGGTTGATCTGCCGGCCAAGTTCCATGGGCAGGACGATGCTGCCATGGATGGCGATGCTCTGGTTAAGAGTGCGGTTTGTGCCCTGCGCCACGAATGGGATTGCATTACTGGAAAGAACATCGGGAGCAACCGACGTCTGTGAAGCGAGCCCTTTTTCTGCCTGCATTCGGGCGGGCGCACCGAATCGTCCTAGTGTTGGCGCCGACCCCGTTTCCGCAAGAGCCGTCCCGGTCGCCGTTTTCGGGCGTGGCGGTACCGCATCAAGGCGGGCGGTTTGCCAGGAACTTTCATCCGCAGTGTGAGCGACTTGTGCAAGCACAGCCTCATAGACCGATCCATCGGAGTCCAACAGACGCAGTTTCCCATTGGCAACTTCGATTTGAAAATCCTCGAGCATCTTCCGAGTCTGTTGTGAGGATTGGCCTTGATTTGCCCGGACCGCGCCCGATTGTGTTTGAACAAACCGCTGCGAAAATCCGGCTGATTTTCGATCAAGAACCGATGCCGCCACAGATTGACGTGTTGCTGCAGGCGTGTCCTGCCGCGATTCTGCTGAATGGACGTTTCCCTCTGGCGGTGCTGCAACTGATGTCGTGGCTGGAGCACTGAGAGTGCGGGATGCGGACATGGGTGCCGGTGCCGATTTTGGGGGCTGAGCCGTGTGTTCGAGTTTGGCGAGCTCTTGCGCCTGATGCGGTTTCCACGACAACCGCACAAGGAACACGACAAGCCCGATCGCCACAACCGCTGTGGCAGCCATCCAGACAGGCTTGAGCCAGAACCACGCGAGCAATGCGGTCGGTCGTGTGGCGAAAGGTTCTTTGCTTCTGTATTTCCGGTCCACCTCGGCTTGAAGCAGGCGGCGTGTGTCAGGGGGCATAACGAAACCAGTGCCGGCTTCGTGTCGTCGGCGCGCGACGTAGGCCCGGAGCCGGTTTTCGGTGTTACGTTTTGTTGGACCAGTGTCCATCATGCCTGATTGTTAGACGGAAAACGGTCGGGTTTTCTCCCGGGCAAACAGTGGGCGTGCGATTTCTTCCAATCGATCCATGCACTTGCTCAGGCGGGAACTGACTGTTTTCGGGTTGAGGTTGAGTGCGGCGGCCAGTTCTTCGTAACTCAGGTCGCCGAAGTATCTGAGTTCGATGATTTCCCTGCACGGGTCAGACAATCTGTCAACGGCTTGGCGGAGCAGAACCATTTCTTCGTTGCTGATCAGAGCCTGATCCGGGCCGGAATTGGGCGAAGCGATTTCCAACGTCGCGCCGTTGTTGGGGCATGGAACGTCCAGCGGCACATGTTCAATTCCCTTACCGCGTTTTGCGGCTGATTTGCGCTGGATAAAGTCGCGGGCCTTGTTGATGGCTATTCGGAACAACCATGTTTGAAACGCACTGTTGCCGCGGAATGAATCGATGCTTCGGACGACTGTCAGGAACACTTCCTGCGAAATCTCCTCGACGTCCTCGCGTGTCAAGGCCGGACTGTATTGGAAAACAAATCGCCCAACAGGATCGTAATAGCGTTCAAAAAGCTCGTCCCACGCCGTCGAATCACCGCGGCAACAGCGCGCGATCAACTCGCGTTCGTCGGGCGGGCCCGCCGACTCCATACTGCCGTGTTGGGAGGTTTGCGCAGCCATCAGAAGCCGTTCGGTTGCTCGGCACTGTCCCAATCATCAGATTGATGTGCTTGATGTGCTGGTTCGATGCTGGTGGTCCAGCGGGTGGTGAAGTCGCCCCGGCCAGCCCGGCACGACAACGTCGCATGCATCACAATGCCACGCGCGTGTTTCGACAGAACCGTTTGGTTGCTGCTGAGCTGTGACGGGTTCATAACCGCGTGGTAAAGACTTTACAATGTGCTCCGGTATGTTTCAACGTTTTGGCATGACGACGCCATTGGCGCTGATTTTCTACGAGAATCTGTTAATCGGCAATCAATTGGTTAACCGGCTGCGCGATTTGGGGTACCGGGTCAGATCGGTCAACTCCCCCGAGCTCGCGCAATTGGCATCAATTGCGTCGGAAGAAAAACCGTTGATTTTCCTGACCGAACTTGGGGCGCAGTCGGAGCAGGTCTGTGGCGCAGTCCGACAATTGAAAGAAAATCCTGCGACGGCGCACATACCCGTGCTTGCGATTCAGCGGGAGACAAAGAAAAGAGCGGACCGGAAAATGGCTGAAGCCGCACGAACGGCCGGTGTGGCTTTGATTGCCAACGAAGCGGCGTGTTTGTCGCAATTGCCGGAATTGCTCAACCGGGCGCTGGAAATCGAGTAACGCGAGCAACACCAGAGCGGCGCGAGTCAACCTCAGGTCTCTCAGCGCAGCGCAGCCGGAACCAAATTTCCCTGATGCGCGAAGACGTGGTGCCTGCGCCAGTTGATCAGAAAGCTCTGCGCCGCCGGGCTGGGAAATATCCGCTGCGACTCCGTCGCCCGCGGGGGACAGTGGAGTTCCCATCGGGGAGTGAATCCTTGCAAAACAACACAATCGAACAATCACAGAGTCTGCGATCGATGGTCGAATTCTGTGACGTCGCGGCGCGAAACCCGCGAAAGGATTGTTGTAATAGGCCGGGCCTTCAGCCCTTGGATTGTGGAAGGTGGTGTGGGGGTGGCCGTTTCGTGGGGCGCTGCCCCACGCCGCCAGTTTGGCCGCCTCCACAAAGCCTCGCCGAGCGTGTGCCATGCAACCCACATACACGATCCCTTCGCCCAATTGGTCGTAGGCGCTATACCCGTCGCACTGCAACTTCCCGACAAACCCTTTGAGAAACTCCGCCGGCCCAGCCCGCCCTCGGCCCATCTGAAAATCAAACACCGGCAATCCTCCGGACAACAGGGGATAATCTGTTCACGCCGTTCCAAGCTTTGAGGCAACCGCTCCCGACCCGGATGATTGGGACGGGGTTGCTTGGCTCGGGGCAGCGGGTTTTCTTTCTGGGCTTGGGGACGCTGAGCTTCTTGCTCGACCTCGCCGCTGGTCAGACTGACCTCCTGCAACATCAGGGTCATTTGGGCGCTGGAGAGCTTTTCGGTCTTGGGACCGAAGAGGCGCAAATTCAGCAGGCGGATCTGTTTTTTCTCGCCGATCCGGCTTGTCGCCACCAAGCTCGCTGTCGGCTCGGTTCCAAGTCGATCCCGCTTAACAACAAGGGCAACTCCTCAGCCAACACCTGCAAGGCGCCCCTCTGGGCATGGTCAGTCCGCGGCCAATGAAACGTCCCTTTGGAAAGTCTGTTGGCGCACAACCACAAACCGGTCCCGTCCCAGTACAACAATTTGATTCGGGTGCGCAGACGATTGGCAAACACAAACAAATGCCCGCTGAGCGGGTCCTGACCGAACTGGTGCGCAACCAGATCGCTTAAGCCTTCAAAACTCTTGCGCAGATCGGTGGCCCCGGCGGCCAGGTAAATCCGGGTGGCGGGTCCTATCGGGATCATAGACTCTGGATCAGTTGTGTCAGGGAGCGCAGTTCCTCCGGGACAAAGCCCGAGGCGATCTCCAGGACTGTGCCGTTGGCCAACTGCACCCGGTAGGTTCTGGGAGCCGGTGCAGAACTGAGCAGGTTGGGCACTTCGATCAGGTGGGCCCGATCGGCTCTCTGGCTGGTGGACAACTGCTGCTGCCAGCGGTAGAAGGTGGAGAGCGCAATGCCGTGTTGAGCAGCGAAATCGCGATTGCACGACTGGCTTTGCGCGCAGGCGGCCAGAATCCGCGCTTTTTCGGTCGAGGTCTTTCGACGCCGCAAAGGTAATGTCTTTTCCATGCGGCCATCATTGCCGCTCTTGGCCTCCTTGCCCAGATGGGGTTCCTAACACGGATACGAATTTTCCCAGGAAAATTGCGGGTGCAGATGGCATTTCCCGCCTCTGTGCGACGCCAGTGCCTTGAAAAAACACCCGGCGGCGATGCCGTGTATACTCCCGCCAAACACTTCTTTCCGCAAGTTTCACCGCTTCAATGATCCGAGGAATCACGCTGCACATCCAGACCGTTCGTTTCTACTCCCGGCTGGCAGGCCTCTCCTTACGGGCTCATTTGGTTGTGGGGCTCCACTTCTCGTGCTGGGATTTTCTGCTTCGTTCTAAGCTCAGTCTGCCCGAACCATAGAGCTCAATTACGAACCACGCGCCTAGCAATAGCAAAAGAATCACTGCAGCCATAGGTAACATCTCGCAGAGGAGGAGTGCGCGTTTTGATTCTATAACAGATCGTCTGCTTCGCCAAATCAGTACGCATAAAAGGAACCATACAATAATGATGAACACTAACATAGCTTGCTCGCTCAAGTCAGGCCTCGGAAAAACACTCAAAACGGACCTTTTACAGTTACGCTGCACTTAACCTAAAAACATTATGCTAGGCTCAAAACAGTTCACCACTAAATCGCAGGGATCCGATTCTCCAGTGCCAGAGGATGGTATCGCTTCTTAAAAATGTGACATACCGCGTACTTTGCAAATAAGAAAATAGCATCTGGAAGGCGTAAGCCAGCTGCACTCGGCGTTCTGTACAATTTCCACTGCCAGAGTGCAGCCAAATGCTTCTTAGCAGACAACGAATCTTTTCGGACTCGGTAGTATGCTAGAACTTCATCCAAACCATGCGCACGGTCAATGCGTTTCAGCAGCTCAAGCCACAGCGCATGGTCATGCCGCATTCGAAGGTCCGGCATATAAACCTTGCCAAAAAAATAAACATCGTACATAGCTGTGGAACAGCCTAGTACGCAATCGTAGAGGACCGTCGAGTAGTCGACGGTTGTGGGAGCAGACAACTTTAGCCCCAGGCTGTTTCCCCTGGCGTCGATCAGTCCATAGCTGTGAAAGATAAGGCGGCCGCAGATCTGTGTGGCAAAATCAAGCATTCTTTCAAGCTTCCTCGGCGTCCACAAGTCGTCGCTGTCCAAAAATGCAATCCAGCGGCCAGCTGCTCTTTCTATTGCCCAGTTGCGCGCGACTGCTGCTCCAACGTGCGCTGCAAGACGGGTAATGTGCACACGCCGCCCGTGATCACAACCAGCAGCCTTTCTCGCGAGATCTGAGGTCTGGTCAGTGCTTGCGTCGTCAACCACCAACAGCTCCCAGTTCTGGAAAGTCTGAGCCCGAACAGACAGAACCGCTTGTCCCACCCATGTTGCAGTGTTGCGGGCTGGCATGATAATGCTAACGAGCGGCCTCATTACTGTCTCCCTTGTACTTATCCACCCTAGTCTGCCAAAGTTCCAGCAGTTTTCCGATGTTATGTGATAAATCAAATTCTTCCTGGAGCCGTGCTATGCCAGCGTTGCATAGATGCACGCGAAGGTGGGGTTCCCGAAGAAGCAGTGCCACCGCGTCAGCCCCAGCCGCGTAATCGCCGACCGGCACTATTATTCCCCCCACTCCCGGGCTGATCAGTTCCCGGATACCGGGCGTGTCCGTTACGACTACTGCGCAGCCACAGGCAACTGCTTCCTTCGCCGCATTGGGTATAACGTCTTCTTCGGAGGTATGAAGCATGACCTCTGCATTTCTAAGTTCGTTCAGCACCTCACAATGTGGGATGAATCCAAGGAACTCAACCTTTCCTCGCAGCGTTTGATCACTTGCCAGTTTCTCAAGCCGCGGGCGCTCGGGACCATCACCAATCACTCGAAGCGTGGCGTCTGGAAAAAAACGGCGCACGGCGGCAAACGCATGCAGAGCGTGGTCGACTCGCTTCTTCGCGACCAACCTTGCTACGGTCACTACCCGGTACCGCACCTTGCGCGGCGGTACGCGAGCGATGCTGGCTATATCGATACCATCTCGGATAACCGCGACCCTTTCCGCCGCGACGCCAAACCGATTGATTTTTGGTAAGTTTGCCATTGCCTGGGTGACGATAAGATCCGCTTGCCTAGCGACTTCGATTGAGCCCGGGTACTCCCTTCTCAAGTCGTACCCACCGAGGAACATAGTGAGGACAGTACGCGGAGCGTGCCGTTTTATAACCCACCCTATAATCGACGGATAATGGCCCCACAAAAGGTGCACGACATCCGGTCCCCATTGTGCAAGCTCCTCGAAGATTACGATACACCGCGGGAGAAGTAAAATGCCGCTAATCAGGTCCCGCAACCGGTTTCTTCCCCAGTAGGTGGCACGGATTGCCATTTGTAATGCCTGCCGACCCCGCGACCGGAGGTGCCCGAAGGTCGAAAACACGTCCCCCCATCGGGCGGATGTTGCCGCAATGCCCTCCACACCTAGCTCTGACGTGAGACGAGACCAATTAGACACCCTGGAGCGAAGTGCGCAAACCTTGACTTGAACGCCCCTATTGGCTATTTCCCGCACGTTGGCTGCTGAAAACGTCTCAGTCTGTACAGGCCACCTCATTGTAACGAAAGCCACTTTGAGTGCAGAAGCAGCGTTACACATCAAGGAAAAAATTGGGTCATCCGGAGGGTTTGTGTTCGGAGTTTGGCGCGGGCCGCAGGCGCCTCGCAAGCTCGGCGCCTGCCCCACCGGCCCGCACAAGCATTTGGACCCTCCTTCTTGGCGTCCTTGGGTACGTTTCTTCGCGGTTTCCCCACAGGGGCAGAACCGGAGGCTCGGGTGGTCGGAATTCCGTTGGGCCATTGATGGGCCGGCGCGGCGCGCGTAATGTTGCAACATACGAAAGAGCAGATTTGAGGAGTTGAAGCGAGGCTGATTGGCAGATAATGTTACTGGAATGGGCGAAGGAGGAAGGGTATGGGACCATGAAGGGGTGCGAACCCCCCCGCATCTTGCTGGCAAACGGCTTGCCTGCGACCATCGCCCCACTGAATATGTCGAGGAAGCCAAAATATAGCCCGAGGCCAATCGGAACCGCATCGTCATTGGCGTGATCAAAACCGACGAACGTTAGTATCCACAATCCGCCGCAAAGACAGATAAGCAAAGCCAGAGCGGCCGAGATTCGTGCCAGTGTTCTCAATCGTGTGTTCATGCTTTGGCTCTGTGAATTGTCATGCTACCGCCGAACGTCAGCACTGAGCGACGCGGGCGGCCGGGCGCGTCCGCATTGGCAACTGACGTGGCCCGCCCGCGTTCGCTCCAATGATCTTGTTCGGCGTTCTTGTTATTTGCTCTCAGGCTCTCCGCCAAGCTGCTCCGCCGCGACGAGCAGCATCGGGCCAACAAAGAATGCCTTACCGACAAAATACAGCCCGAGGCCAGTCCAAACCGCATCGTCATTGCCGTGATCAAAACCGACGGACGTTAGTATCCACAATCCGCCGCAAAGACAGATAAGGAAAGCCAGAGCGGCCGAGATTCGTGCCAATGTTCTCAATCGTGTGTTCATGCTTTGGCTCTGTGAATTGTCATGCTACCGCCGAACTACTGATTATCATGCTGTTTTGCCCTGATAACTTGATAATGGCGGGGTTTTCGGGCAAGTCAGCTCGAGGCCGAGCCATCGCTGGGCCAAACAGCGTTTGCATGGTAAATTATCATGTCGAACGATCCAGGCAGTCAATCGAAATGTTCTCCACCGGTGGTCTGCCCCCCGGCTACTGGAGCAGATGCGGCAGGTGTTGCGGTTACATCATTACTCGATCCATACCGAGCGGTCGTATGTGGATTGGGTCGTCCGCTATGTACGGTTTCATCGGATGCAGTCGCGGGCGGACCTGTATCCGGCTGAGCCGAAGATCGAGGCGTTTTTGACGCACCTGGCGGTGGAAGGACGGGTCGCGCCAGCGACGCAGAATCAGGCGCTGAACGCGCTGGTGTTTCTCTACAAGAAGGTGCTGGAAGTGCCTTTGGCAGAAGCGATTGACGCGGTGCGTGCCCAGCGGAAGGTGCGGGTGCCGGTGGTGTTAACGCGGGAGGAAGTGGCGCGGGTGATTGCGCTATTGGAGGGAACGCCGCAACTGGTGGTCAAGCTGCTTTACGGCAGCGGACTGCGGACTATGGAGGCGGTCCGGCTACGGGTCAAAGACGTGGATTTTGGGTCATCCGGAAGGTTTGTGTTTGGAGTTTGGCGCGGGCCGCAGGCGCCTCGCTGGCTCGGCGCCTGCCCCACCGGCCCGCGCAAGGATTTGAACCCTCCTCCTTGGCGTCCCCGGGTACGTTTCTTCGCGGTTTCCCCAGGGGGGGGTGAAAGAATCTGGCTTTGCTTGAGGAGAGCCGATTTGTTGAAATCGGGCCATGTGACAAAGTCTGCTTTATCATGCATTTGGGATTCCCAGCACGTATCGGTATGTGCACACCGAGTACCGGGAGGGGGCGGTTTGGTTTGCGGTGCGGCCGGGGGTTGAGCCGGAGTGCTGTCCGCACTGT
>Ga0272448_1003302_pt1 | contig 19302 bp, 13 predicted proteins | sample YNPCB0191_FD_202220 | JGI IMG/M metagenome (GOLD analysis project Ga0272448, IMG submission 202220) | Hot spring sediment microbial communities from Yellowstone National Park, WY, United States - YNP-CB-019-1 | ecosystem: Environmental > Aquatic > Thermal springs > Hot (42-90C) > Sediment... | reverse complement strand
GAGATTGGTAAATGGAACAAACCTGAATCTTTGTTTGGTTTTGGTGGCAAACCTGATCCTCAGTGTTTGCTCTGGACGTATCTCTATCAACATGGTTTAGACGATGCTGTATAAGTTTGCTCTGGAAATTTCAAGTAGGTAACCAAAGATTACGATATGTTCAAAAATATTGCTTTCAGATTCCAGGAATTCTTAACATCAAGACACTATACATCTCTGTGATATAAGGTTTTCAGTGATTATCTGCTTGTTCTTGTCAATTTTTCCATTGAGAGTTTTTGAACCTAACGCTTTTCCGTTGACTGTTTTAATTCACAAATGTTACCGTCTAGTGATGTGAATCTATAAGGGGCCATTATTAAGTTTTTGGGTATCGTAATCCGGGGCAAAAATATTGGCACTCTATGGAAGAAATATTGGCACTGCAGTAAAGAAAATGTGGCACTGCAGTAAAGAAAATGTGGCACTGCAGTAAAGAAAATGTGGCACTGCAGTAAAGAAAATGTGGCACTGCAGTAAAGAAAATGTGGCACTGCAGTAAAGAAATAACAATTCTTAAAATTTGGCTAAACCTTTTATTTATAAGGTTCTGGCAGTTATTATCTTTGTGGAAAACTTCGGATCTAACTATTTTAAACATATTTAAACAACAACAACAGTACGTTCGAAACAATAATAACCAGTAAACACATAGACCAGAATGTAGTCTCTTTGTTGTTGTTTTCTTTATATACCAGAATATACCAGAGGATTCCCCTACAAATAGGAGACAATTACTAACAGAAAGATGAGAGGAGAAATAAAAATGCCATTACCTTCGTATACTGGCGATGAACACAATACGCTAGAAAACTCCAAAGAACCATTTAGAGAAGAAGAAATTCCAATCTCCGAAGTAATAAGATCCGAGGTTAACCTCCTCACCCTTCCCTTCTTCACGCTTTGGGACAATGATGTTAAAAGAAGGACCAAAACTGAGTACAGAGCAGTAATAACAAAAGGAATGCAGAAATTGGAAATTGCCTGGATAGTGTTTTCGAGTTCCGGATTTGGGTACCCTGGACCATTTGATAGGGAGGTCCACAAAGCAATTGAGCAGATCATCAACGAACTTCCATTGCCGATTCAAAATCCGATTCCTTTGGGGTCTCTACGCAATCTTTGCAAAAGAATGGGAATTGATAAATATGGCGGATCGCAATACAGAAAAATCAAGGAATCATTACAAAGAATTACACTCACAGGGATAATCTCTAAGAGTGCCTTTTACAGCAAACTAAAAAGGCAGTGGGTAGAAGATACCTTCCATTTATACGATCGTGTAGTATTTAAAGGGAGAGAGTTGCCAAATGGTGAGATAGCGGATAATAATTACCTGTATTTGAACAGCTGGTATCTTAGCAATATCAATGCTAACTATGTAAAACCAATTGATTGGAGTTACTATAAGTTTCTCGAGACTCCTGTTGCTCAAAGGCTCTATGAACTTTTGAGCGTCAAGTTCTACGGGTTAGCATTAAAAGAGGGGAACTGTATCTCCTACAGATACTCGACTCTCTGTGATCTTTTACCACTTACACGGCAAAGCTATTTTTCACTTGCAAAGAAAATCCTTGATCCAGCACATAAGAAGCTTAAGGAAACAGGATTTATCAGTAATTGGAGCTGGGAAGAAGTAGCACAAAAAAGCAAAGAAAAGGATTGGCTCATCAGATACTACCCGGGGAGAAGGGCGAGAGAGGAGATTGAAAGGTTCAGGGGGAAAGAGCAGTTAGAGTTTATGCTACCGCCACCTAAAGATGAAGAGATAATAGAGAGCAGAGTGGAGTTATCTGCTGAGGATTTCAATGTGGTTGAACAGCTGACACAAAGAGGAATAACAGCAGCTACTGCGAAGATGTTAGCTAAATCTCATCCAGCTGAACATATACTCAGACAAATAAAGGTATTTGATTGGCTCAAAGAGAGGAAAAGTCCGTTAGTTGAGAGGAACCCGGGGGGATTTTTGCGTAAAGCCATTGAAGAGGATTACCAGCCACCAAAAGAATACCTTAAGCAACAGGAAAGGAAAGAGCAAGAACGAAAGAATGAAGACAAACGGGAACGCTGGCGTAGATACAGAGAAGAACTCATAGGACAGGGTGTTGCCAATTGGGATAAAGTATCGCCAGAGAGGAGGATAGAGGGCAGGTTAAGTTTTTGGATAGCGAGTGAGACGATGAATGGAAGGAAGCCAACATTAGAACAAATAGAAGCCAAGAAGCGGGAGCTTATAGATAGTTTGCCTCGGACTGACGAGGAAAAACAGGGGTATCTGTCACAGAATTATCCAGAGAACCCTCCAGATGATTTTGAATAAGTATGAACTTGTTTTGGATAGCTATGACAGAAATGTGAAAATTTTTCTTTTTTTATTACTAAACTTTGGACAATATAAAATTAGTTAAAATGCGTGAAAATTAGTTAAAATGCGTGAAAATTAGACGTTCTATTTATCAAGTTTGTAGTGACTTGAAATTGTAACTTGTCTGAGATATTCCAACAGTTGGAGCAAACCTTACAATCAAAATTTCTCCATAGTGGTAGGACAAACAAGAGGATATTTAGCGAAGTTATAGTCTCTAAGATACACTGAGCTTATGAGGTTTATCTCATACAGAGAGCATTTTTAGCCCTTCTATTCTATCATTCGGCTTTCGTAAATATCCTTTTTCAATTTTTCGCAATCTATGAGTTCCTTCCATCCACCCCTACTTTTTCTGAAAGCGTCTTGTGTTCTATTGGTTTCAGGGCGTCTTACGATAGTCAGGACAATTTCCTCTCCATCTCTGAGATCAACATTTTCAAGTGGCTCTATAACTCCATTTTTGAACCTTGCCCTTATTGTTGCAGATTTTGCGGTCATAACGATCACCTCCAAGTGTCTGATAGGAGATTTCCCAATAAATTATACAGCCAATAGTTATGTAAGGACAATAGTTTTCCCAATTTAGTGAGATATCAGATTATCAATTTGAAAAAGTAATATTAACAGCGATCATTCCTCTTCCCATTTCTCCGTTTCCGCGCCTATTTGTTGGAGTGTCTCTTTCACTTTGGTATCTAATGTGGTTCTATCAAATCCTGCTTCTGAATCTGCTTTAAGTTCAATTATAATTTCAGAGATATTGCCTTTATCTTTTAATGGTCTTATGACACCACTGATAACATCGGAGAATTTATCCCATGGAATTTTGGCTCTTAAAGTAAGTCTCTTAACTACCTTTGCGACTTTCTTTTCTTGATCTTCTGTCCCTTCCCTTTCATCTTTTTCCTTTTCTTCCTTCTGCTTTCCTATTTCTTTTATTTCTTCTTTCTCTTCCTTTTTCCTTTGTTCTGCTATCCCTTTTCGCAAAATAACTGAATCCATCGCAGGATTTGAAATCTGCTCAGCATAATAAATCTCTGAATCCTTCTGAATCCCTATAATTCCATTCTTTACACCATTAACCACTGCCTCATACAAGACATTTTCGTTCTCAAGAAGTGGCATTCCGGGAGTTTTCAGGAATAGGTCATATATTTCCTGTAATGGCTTCTCGTTTTCGTCCTTGTTAAAGGTTTTGTCTAAAATATATTTTGGGGAAATATTATCAAGCAATCTCTCCTGTTCTTTCAGATATTTTCTCACTCGTTCTGAAATTGTAAGGTTTGCTCCAACTGTTGGAATACCAAGGTCTTCGCATTCCAAACCATTCCCGGACATCGCCAAATGACGGTAGGCGGTCAGAATTTTGTATGGTATCTCCTTTTGTGTCTCCTGGAATTTTCTTTTGAGCTCATCTTTGCTTTCCCTAGCCAATGTCTCAAACAGTGACTTGTCATCTTGAATCTCTGCTAAAGCCAAAAGATGCTTCAATGACTTGTTAAGAGAAACATATTGATTATCGTCTATCAGCAGGATAAAAAGCGTATTTTTATGCACTCTGAATCCAATGCCTGCTTTCTCAAAAAGTTCGGCTGAAAGTTTTTTCCCCTTATCTGATCCATAAGAGAATTCTGGTGAGAGAATAGCAAGTTTAAGATTTTTGTTATCTGGAATATCTGATGAATGTTCAGGCCAAAGATAAATATCAAATGATTTGCCCGCATTTTTTTGAATAATATCTCTGAATTCTTCCTTTATCTTTTCGCCAGAAATAGTCTCTTCTCTATCTACGATAATACGATTCAAGTTTGGCTGATTGCGGAAGGCATATTGATTTCTCTCTGAGTGGAAATACCATAGTTCTTCCTCTAATTTGGCTACCGCGTCACCGACAATGGTCGCTGGAATGCCTTCCCTTAAAAGAGCTACTCTGATTCTTGGCAAAGTTGTCTCTTTACTTGCTCCGCTACTGAAAGAATAGAGAAATACCGAAGTGGCTATCCCTTTGGCGATACTATACCTTTCATATTCACTGCCCATCTCTTTGTCTATTTTTGGGGCTTTGGCGTTTTCACCTGCAACATCCGCAGAGATAACACTGTCATATTCATTGCCAATGTGTTTAACAAACTCCCGACGTATAGTTTGATTTGAAAGATTCACAATTGATGACTGGATAAGCGAAGAGGTAACTTTTCGCTTATATAGGTCTGCTACAACTTCTGCTAAAAGTCTTAGGACCCCTCTTGTCCTTTGGAATGTGGAATAAGAACCCCATCGTTCGTAAAGCACATCAATCAGTTCAGGATGGAATGGATAGGCATGTTCTATTCGCTCTCTATATTCCACTTCTTTTACCTCTGATGGCACATCTGTGCCGAGTTTTTGGTAGAGTTCAAAATAACTTTGTGCTACCCTTTTTCTTATTTCCTCGTTGCCAATGTCCTCAAATAACCTCTTGCGAATTACCTCGTAAAGCTCCATGCCTTCCACTGGCGTATAAACCGCCTCTACTCTCCCCGAAATCTTCTGCAACTGTTGGAGTGACCTTTCAGCTTCTTCGTCGTATCTTTCAAGGATGCTTGCTGGCAAAGTAATGACTAAACAACAATTCTCAGATGTCGCGACTACTTCAGAGAGCTCCTGCAAAAAGGCAAGCGTCTGTCCCGGCGGCGTTTTCTCAACCTTTTCTGAGCGGTTAGCTTTGACGATATATTCTAAAATCTCGTCCATTAGAATAAGCGTTGGACCTGATGCGGAGAGCAACTCTCCTAATCTTTCTTTCCCTGGCGCAATACGTTTTTCGTCGTGTTCCTTAATGATCTCATACTGCCCCAATTGCTGGGCGATCTCTCCCCATGGCGTCTTCCCTAAAATAGCATCCGCATGTGTGCCGACAAATACCGCTACCTTCGCACCCTCTACTTTGGGAAGTTTTGAGATTTCATAGAGATGTTCTATCTCTTTTCTATGCTTTACAACGTGATATAACGATAGAAGGGCATGGGTCTTTCCCCCGCCAAACGGCGTCTGGAGCTGAATTACAGGATCGCCCTTCTCACTATATAAGCGAGAAAGCACATTGGAAAGCAGAGACTTAAGCCCACCAGTCAAATAGGTCTTTTGAAAGAAAGTAACCGTATCTCGGTATTCCAGAGGGGCTTTCCCATAGATGACATCGCCCAAGTCAGCAGCGAAAACCGACTCGTTCATACGTCCATCTCTTATATCTTTGTGTGGCATAGTTACTTGCCACCATGATGGTAATGATATATCCATATCTATCTCTCCTCAAATATGTTTGCTTGTTGCTGTGTAATGGGTATTTACTAAATTCATTTTTCTTCCTCTTCAATTCTTTTGTGAATATATGATAGCGCATGTCTTAAAGCTGGCAATTCTTCTCTTATTATCTTCCACACAATTTCGTAGTCTATTCCATGGTAGAAATGTATAATCTTGTCGCGAGTTTTAGCCATTGCAGACCAAGGCACTTCGCTAAATCTATCCCTTATTTCCAGCGGAAGCTGTTTTACTGCTTCTCCTATTATTCCTAATTTCCAGACAACCGCACTTGATGTTTTATCATCTTGAGCAAAATCATCAAAGCTCATATTTTCAACGAACTTTTCAATCTTCTCAATTGCATCAATTATGTCCTTTATGTATAAACTTGATTTTCTTTTCATATTGGTACAACTTCCATTAGGATTTCGTCTCTTATTTCTTCTCTCAATGTTTTTCTTCTTACAAGGTCAACCTCACAGCCAAGCAATTTTTCCAGAAAATCCCAGAGTTCAAAGAATTCAAGCCCAATTGGTGTTTCGGTCTCCACAAGAATATCAACATCACTTCCTTCTTTGTGTTCATCTCTGGCATAAGAACCGAATATGCCGATAATCACAACTCCATATTTTTCCCTTATCTCCTCTTTGTATTCCGCCAGTATCTTTTTTATTTCCTCAATTGTTTTAATTTTTATCATCTCCTCTTGGCACTAAATAACCAAATATCACATTTACAAGCCCTTTGTCTAAATCTTCTGTTTACATCTTCACATATGTTATCCTGTTATTGTTCATTCTTAAAAAGTTCCGTTTGAATTCCTTGCAATTCTATCTTGCCATAACTCTCTTTCCCGTAAAGGAAGCCCTGTAGCATTTGCTTTTCCTTGTCTCCTTCTGGCAAAACTTCTGAAATTGCCTGTGCGGATTGCCAGAAGTTATTATTATTCAAATTCCCGCTATTTTCAAGGATTTCTGCTATCATCTTCCTGTTGTTTTGTTCCCAGTAGAGAAGGCAGGCATGAAGCACGTCTAACATACTTGTAAATTTGCCTCTCTCTAAAAAATTCCTGCCTCTTTCTTTGGCGCTTGATACAGAGATAAACTCTTTTTCTTTCTTGATGAATCCATTGCCCCATTGTTCTGTGATTTCAATGCCTACTGCCTGAGCAAGCTTTCTTGCATCATCAAAATGCACCTTTGCGGAGTTATAAGTCCATCGCCAGAGAAGATAGAACCTTGTCTCCTCGTCAATACCGCCTAATTGCGGGCTTTTGAGAATCTTTGTAAGGGCATATTCGCTTACGCTTTTACGAATAAACTCAAGCAGTTCTCCTGCTGTGACTTTTTCTCCTGAAAGTTTTTCAACGCTTTCATATTTCCCGAAGACCTCCATCGCCGGACCGATGGCAGAGATGAAGAAATCTGCACCTCCTATGCCCTCGTTCCAGAACTGGTCTAACTTCTCTTTTATCCTTGTCTCAATCTCCTGCTTGATCTCGTTAAAGTATGCTGAACTTTTTTCAGTCCGCTTCCTACAAACCATATAAATGGAGGAAGCCAAAGAAGCGTTCTCTTGTGCTGTTAATCGTGCTTTCATCTCCGTGTGGACAGGCCAGCTTGCTGTTAGATACAGTCCTGAATTAAGTAAAGCATTAATGATTGTTTCCCAAGCATCTGTGGATTTGTGGGCAAAGACGATGCAAGCGATACCTTCCGGCTTCAAAACACGGCAGATTTCACGAAAAGCTTTGGTGATCATTTCCTCAAAGAACTGCTTTGCATTCTTATCATTACCATGCCTTATTGGATTAGAAACTATCTCTTCTGCTTTAGGCACCATTGGTGTGGAAAACAAGTCAGGACAAAAATCTCCGACAGTTCTTTTTAGCCAGACGTAGAAAAAGTCAGAGAGTTCTGCATAGTTTACATTATCATAATACGGCGGGTCAGTGATGACCGCATCAAAGTAGTTATCAGGATAGGGCAAAGAGGTAGCGGAAGATTGGGTGATTGTGGCGTGATTAGGAAATGCGGAGATATGGTTTATTGCCTCTAATATTGTTTCCATATCCCATTGACCTCTTGCATCACTAAATGGTCCAACTTCCCCATAATCCCAAACCATCGGTAGAGCCTGCCTATCAAATGCCCTTTCAAATGATAAAACATCTGGTCTCCATCTTGTTAATACAACCAAATATGTCGCCAGTCGATCTATTCCCAAAGCCAAATAACTCACCACCGCCTTCGCATACTCATCAGCAGGGGTTGGGGGATAGGGGTTAGGGATCGGGAAATGGGAGTCAGGAGTTAGGGGGTGTCTTTCTTTTTCCTCTAATCCCTGATCCCTAATCTCTAATCCCTGACCACTAATCCCCGATCCCTGTTCCCTAATCCCTGCATAAGCCTGCCTTACCTTCTCCACAAAGGTTATCAACGCTAACTTCTGACGGGAGTTGAAAAGGTCACCCCATTTTGTAAATCCATATCCACGACCTGCAACTGTGTTGGGGTCTTTTGTGTTCATTAGTTCATCTGGCACGGGGTCAAATCCCCATTCGTCAAACAGTTCCTGCCTTTTCTTCTCTAAATATTCTTCAGCCTCTCTGAATATCTCTAAGTCCTCTTTTGTAGCAATCCGATAGGTTTTGCCTTGCCTGTTCGGATGATGTAAAACAACCGCAACCAACCTCTGCTCTGCTTTACCATCTTGGAACTGTTTTCTCACCTCTTTATCGCTCAAGCCAGAACCACAGCACGGGCATATCACCTTCGCCCTTGAAATTGTGCCAATCTCAGGGTCAAAATCAATCGCCCTTCCCTCCCTAATTTCAAACTCAATTTTATTACCTAACGGGATTATTTTTAAAGCAATCTTCTTATTCTCCTTTTTTGCAAGCCAAGTCTGCCTTACTAAAGGGATTTCAGCTCCGCAGGAAGGATTATTGCATTTCACAGTCCTTGCCCAAATGTAGCCAACAGGTATTGAACCGTCAGTCTCGGGAGGATAAAATCTGCCGATCTCCTTTCTTGCGGATTCCAAAACCCAGTTTCCCCACTTTTTTACATCCTCAAGCAGTGGATTGATTTCTTTTTTGTGTGCAAGATCATCAATCTTTATCTCTTTCGGCTGACCATATTTCTGCGGATATTCTAACGTGCATTTCTCTATAAGCACAGCCACAGGGTTCAGATCATTGGCATAGGTCTCACAGCCTAATCGCAATGCTTCAAGGGGAATTGAGCCTCCACCAGTGAATGGGTCAAGGATCTTTGGCGGTTTTCCGTTGTTTGCCCGCAAAATATCCTCTCTTGCCCTTTGAATGAGATTTTTGTTCAGCGAGTTTTCCCATTTTGAAAGATTAGCGATAAACTGCGATCGTTTCAGTCTCTCCTCTTCGTCCTTTGGTTCTGGCGTGAGCGCAGCATAGATAGAAGCTCTGGAAACTGCTAATGGTCTGCGCGCCCACCAGATGTGCAAAGTTGAGATATGTCCGTGTCTTATGTTCTTCTCTCTTGCTGATTCCTCGCTGACCTCTTTTACAGGGAAGTCAGATTCAATAAAAGTTTTTTGATTATTCATATTTGCCCTTCCTTGTTTGATCGCTCTTTCCAATCCTTGATGATATATCTGACGATACTCATCTCTTCCTCAGGCTTAAGATGCAAAGCAGGATATTGAATAATATAAAGTTCAGGGTTTATTACCGCGTTAGCCACTATATATAGCCAATATTCTTCTTTAAGCCTCTGTGCCATAAACCACTCATTAGGTGTTAAAGCGATAGCCCCTTCCTTTGCCCTTGATTTGACCTCTATATAGCGATAGTTCCCATCTTTATCTGAAGAACAGATATCATAACCAAGATTTTGAGATGAGACGTCCTCAGGGGTTCTCCCATTATTTATCTCATATTCTATCACGGTTTTTATCCCGATGAGTTCAATTTCCTCATCTGGGATCATTTCTGCTTGTTCAAGGGATTTATCGTCTGATTTCTGAGGAAGCACTCTAATTGCCCCTAATATTTTGGGGTCAGTGGGGTATAGATGAACCTCCGCAGATATTTCTTTTTTCAGACGTTCTTTTTTTCTTTCTAAATCCTCTTTTTTCCGCATTTCATTCTGAATGATAGCTTCGGGGACGTTCTCATTTTTCATTCTTCGGGTCTCGTAATCGGATATTTTTGCATCTGACGAAAGGATCATAGAATCCAATGACCTAATACCATATTTCTCTTTGATTTGAGCGTCGCGTTGTCGCCTCTCTAAAAGTTCCTTTTTATAATTCTCAAGCCCTTGAGTTATGACAAAAGAGATGACCGCATCTTTGTCCGATGGTGGAGTTGTATCGGTTAATTGGTTTGTCTGAGGTTTCAAGTCCCAAAGAACAGCAGGATTGATAAAGGACAGGGAATTATCTTTATTTTGAAAGATAGCAAATAATTTCCTACCAGCGATCTCGTTTTTCCCATCTTTTATTTCAGCCTCTACAAACCAGATTATGCCGTCTTTCCTGCCTTCGGGATCAATGAAGGTAGCGCCTGAGGAAGCGTCGTTAGCATAGTCTTTTAATATAGTTTCTATAACCGCTTCCAAAAGCGGATGCCCCATCGCTACAAACTCCGCTTGAGCTTTAAAGGCTTTTTCTTTATCAAATGAGATTTTGCTGTATTCTGTGTTGACATCGCCGAATCTTATCTTGAAATCATAGGGCTGATTCCGAATGGTGAGAGGCACATGAGAGATTCGCCAAAAGGTCTCACCTTTTTGGACAGACAGACCTTGTCTTCTTTCCATTTTGATATTCAGTTTAGAAGAAGCTCTTTTGAAGAATTCCTCCACATATTCAGGCACCAAGCGGTTTTCTTTTGCCCTTCTTTGTTCGCCCAAAATGCGAGTTAAGTCAATATGTCGCGTGGCAAGGGCTTCAAGGCTTGCCTCTTTTACTTTTTCAATCGCTGTCTCATCTGGAATTCTCTCAAAATCCTTCAGAATTTCATCCATAGTTCGGCGATTGGCAATGGCATCCACGATTAAATCTTTTAGGCTCTTTCCTGTCAAGACCTCTCCGATTACATCAAAAACCCTATCAGAACCGAGATGCTCACGAATATTAGACAGCTTTTCAAAGAGTTTATTTAATATCTGTCCCTCTCTTGTGTCTATTGTCACGAGGTTATAAATATGAACCTCATGTTGTTGCCCGTAACGGTGAATTCTGCCCATCCTTTGTTCAAGACGATTGGGGTTCCAAGGAATGTCGTAGTTTACCATAAGCCAGCAGAATTGGAGGTTAATTCCTTCTCCTCCCGCCTCTGTTGATACCATAATTTGTGATTGATTTCTGAAATTCGCTTCCGCTTTGATGCGATCATCTAAACTCATTCCGCCATGAATGAATGTCACAGAATAACCCCATTTTTTCAGGTTTTCAACCAGATAATCCAGTGTGTCCCGGGATTCCGTAAAGATGAGAAGTTTAGTTTGGCTTTCCCAAAGCTTCTCAGATTCAATAACCTTTTTGAGCTCATTTAATTTCGTCTCTACGCCCCTCTTTTCAACATCTCTGGCAAGGTTGACAAGTCTTTCTAATTTTTCTATCTCTTCATTTAACTCATCAAGAGTTTCCGCAGAAGAAAGTTTTTCTAAAAGCTCTTCCTCTTTTTCCCATCGCTCTTTTTCCTCCAAATCTTCAACATATTCCTCTTCATAACTAACTTCTTTAACAAGGAGTTGTCCCTTCTCGTATAGCTCCTTTAAACGTTCATATCTTCGTTCTAATGACTTTCTTATTGCGCGAGTGCTGGAGGCTAATCGCCTCTGTAAAATTGTGAGCGCAAAGGTTACATTCCGTTTCTCTTTCTCAAGAGCTTTGTTAAAGTGGTTTTGGACATATTCAGTGACTTCATTGTAAAGAGTCTTTTCCTCATCTGACAGATAATATTTAGGCGTTTCAACTTTGCGTGGCGGAAAAAGCGGAGCATTATCAAATCCCTTCAAATCTTCTTTTAACCTTCGTAAAAATAAGGGATTGTCCTTGTTTTGAATGGACTCATTAAGCATCTCGGTATTAGCAAAAAAGTTAGGTTCTAAAAGGTCAAGCAGTAGCCGAAAATTCTCAGGGTCGCCACGATGAGGAGTTGCTGTGAGGAAAAGAAGATAATTGGTGATAGATGAAAGAAGTTCACCAAGGAAATATCGCTGAGTTTTATCTATTTTTTCGCCGTATTTATAGGCAGACATTTTATGTGCCTCATCTATGATTACCATATCCCATTTTGAATCATTCAAGGCGAACATTACATCATCTTGCTTGGCAAAATCCATAGAGATAATGATTTGGTTTCTGTCAGTAAAGATATTCTGTCCCCAAGATGAGTTTATAGAACCCCTGTCAACAATGATGAAGCTCTCCTGAAATTTTTCCTTCATCTCTCTTAACCACTGGTCTTTAAGATGTCCTGGTGCGACGATAAGCGTTCTCTCTATAAGTCCACGATATTTCAGCTCTTTTAAAAGAAGCCCCGCCATAATAGTTTTACCGGCGCCAGGGTCATCTGCAAGAAGAAATCTAATACGAGGATTCTGTATGATGTAATGGTAAACTGCTTCTATCTGATGAGGCAAAGGGTCAATTTGAGAGACATTAACCGCATAGAGCGGATCAAACTGGAAAGCATTGCGTATCCGATGGGACTCAAGATACAAGAAGAGAGATTCTCCATCAGCTGAAAAAAGAAACGGTTTCTCCTCAGCGATTTCAACGCTCTCTATATCTTCATAAGAAAGAATAGGATTATAAAATCGCTGGGTTTCAAGCCCAACAGCTTCAATCCTGAACCGATTTTCACTGATATTTTTAACTGAAATTACTCTGACCTTTTCTGGCCAAAATGACCCTTTAAGTATATTATCTGGCTGAATCTGCATAATTTACCCCCCAGAGATTACGAGCATCTCACCCTTTTGCATGATCTTTGCTATATAACTTTGAATGTATTCTAAAAAGACGGACAAGACAAAATAACGTAGTAATATGATTTAAATCTCGTTCAATGAAAAACATTTCTGTTTTAGAGAAAATTGACCATAGTTGAGAAAAGAATAAAACAAAAGAATAAGAAAAGCAACAAGAAAATCTTGCTTTATTTCGTAATTTGTCTTTTCGTCAAATATTGACTAATTATTTGGTATGATTTATTCGGTATGGTTGCTTTGGTGTATTTAAGATAGTGTCAGTGACGAGTAATGAGTAACAGGTGAGATTTTCATAAAGAGTTCCGCACTGCTGAATGTGTTCTTTGATGAGATAACCTCCATCGGCAAGAGGAAGGGCTTGAAGGTCATAAGCTATGCACCGACAATTGTCAGGAAGTTCATATGTGGCGATGGCTGGGCGGATAAGAGGACATTGAGCGAGGTTATCGTCTTAAAATATCCTGAGCTTAAGGTCTATCTCACTCAGGACAGGGCTTGGAAGGTGTACTGCACCCCATTTTTCAAGACATTTTTATGCCTAGGAGTTGCAGAGATCATGCTTTTAGCCATTGGTTTTATGGATGCTCCTTATGTCAGGCATCTCACATAAGCGATCAATATAGTCCTTTGACACTTTCAATCCTGCTCCTGTAAGGTCCATTACTCTTTTCACAGCTGATGGCACACCTTTTGATAGAACGATGTCTTTAACCTCTTTTTCAATCTCTGGTGGCAGAGAAATGGTGTCTGTTCATTCATCATAAGGATAGAGCGGAGCAGGTCTCTCAATTTTGAATGAAAGATCGCTCTGATATTTCCGTTTATACTTCATATCTTCCGCCTCCATTTCCAGAGTCACATAGGATGCTATCTTACTTCTTTGATATTCTCTCATTTTTTATCATCAACTTGCCTTTTTAGTCAAATCTCCCCTGCTTGATAGATATGTTTGTTTGGTTGTATCTTTATATAAGGTCAAATTTTATTGACGGGTTGCGTATTTAGATGCCTCATAATAGATATTATGAGGAGTAACTAAAAATTCACAATTCTGGACAAAGCCTTGTGAATACTTGCTTTAACCCGCTTCAATCACCCTTTTTCTGATCCGCTCTGATAAGCTCACAGAAAAAACAGCAGTTTTTACAGCAGTTTTACAGCAGTTTTTTTTTCACTCAAACCCTTGTGAATACTTGCTTACAGCAGAAACAGCAGATTTTTTCCTATATTATTTTTAAATTTTTTTCTCCCCTATATTTATACACAATATCTTTACACAGAATATATTTTTGTTTTTATTTTTTTTTCATACAATAGAATAAAAAAAAAGTGCTGTATCTGCTGTAACCCTTTATTTGTCCCAAAAAATCTGCTGTAAAACTGCTGTAAAACTGCTGTCACTACCCCAAAATCTGCTGTAACCCTTTATTCATCTGTGTTTATCCCTCATTCCTCTGCAAATTCAATTCCACAAAAAACTCTCTTCCCTTTTTGATCTGTAATCTCTGTTATTTCTCTAAACATTCTAATTCTCTGATAAAAACTATTTCTTGTAGTTATATGAAACCCTGCGTCCTCACAGTATTTACAAAAATGCGTGTATAGCTCAGTCCTCTCTGTTCTTGCGTTTGGATCAAACTTACAGCAGTCATCAACAAAAGCCTTCACAGGATCATTCTGCTTTTCGTATTCGCTCAAAGCATTTTTGACCCTTTCAGGCTCAGTGAAGCCCTGACGTTCTCTGATCTTTTTCAGCCCGTCCAAAGCACAATTCAACAACGCAGATAAATTCTTTGGTTCGCACAGCTTCTCTGCTAATCCCTTCTTTTCATCTCTCCCTGTGAATACTTTCTCAAAAGGTATGATACACCAGCGACGATAATAAGCAAAACTGCGATCCCTTGCTCTTGGAATTTCATTTGCAGAGAATACCAGCCTTGCAAAAGGTCTGAATGAAAACGGATTTTGGTTTTTCCTCTCTGCGTCCATGCTATCCCCTGAGGCTGTTAGTTTGAAATAACTTGTGCTTTCTAATGCCCTACTATCCAAGTCTGCAAAGATATTGACTAATTTTCCGTATAGCTCCGCCCTCTTAAAGCGATGATCCGTCAACTCTTGAAGCGGTATTTTTGAAACATTATCCTTGCCAATGAAGTTTTCAAGCACGGTCAGGAATGTAGATTTTCCGTTAGCTCCCGACCCTACTAACATAAAAGCCTTTTCCATAGTTGTATCAGGTATTAAACAATAGCCGAATAGTTCAGTTGCAAGTTGAATGCAAGCGGGATCGCCTAATGTGCTTTCTAACCACTCTGTTATCTCTGTGTTATCCGCAGATGGATCATATTCCACAGGAATTTGAATAGTTGAAAGATATTCCTCTGAATGATCTAAAAGCTTCCCCGCCCCGATGTCATACATACCATTTTTCATGTTTATTAAATCCTTGTGCTTATTAAGCTCATCACTATCACTAATTAGATTTGAATATTGAATATAAGATACTACTTCGTTGATACGATTTATTCTTGTAGCCTCACCAAGCACTTTACAGCACTCTTGCTTGATAAAATCCACGCCGATAGGTTTATAGACCCCGCCTATATAAACATAAAGCCCAACGCCACTTATAAAGATAAACTTGTGTTTAGACATCAGCTCCTCTGCTAATCTTGCAGGGATAAACTGCCTACCATCAAAAAATCTTGATATATCGTGTTCAGATACGACATTCAACTCTCTTGTATTCATAATTTTTTTTAACTCCGCTTTATGTATCCCCTGATAATGATCCCCATTACTCATCGCTTTTTGGATCGTATTTCTCAGATAGCTTTTGTGTTTATCCCATTTATCCCTCACAAGCCCGCTCCCCCTCATAATCCTCTCTATCTGATCTTGATCCTGTGTCCAGAATGCAATTAGACCCGCTAATGCTAACTCCGCTTCTGATTGCGACGGATAATTCCCCTCCCATTGCCCTGACCACAGGGAATTAAACTTATCGCCATTCGTTGCATTTCTTGCTCTCTCAATGATCTCTTGATCCGATAAACGATAGCTCATTTTTTGTTGATTTGAATGGTTATTTGGATAGTTATTCTGTGTTTTGGCAGGATCAAATATTTCTTTACACAGCTTCTCAATCTCTTTCTGCCGATCCTCTATGACCGCAGGATAGCCTGATAGCACATTACCAGTAATACACAAATAGCGGTTCTTATCGTATATCTCAAACTTGTCTTTACGATTTCCCGCCCAAGATGGCAATTTTGCCTTGACTATTATATGTATCCCACGACCAGACTGACTTATCTCCGTGTATGAGTTCAGCCTGTCTATGATCTCTTTTGCCTGCGGATCAATCTCCCCTTGCTCATCAATACGCTTATCTAAATCTATAAAGCAATACGGATCACCTTCCGTGAATACAAAGCCTATTCCATCATATAGCCCCTTCACAACTCCGCTATAAATGAAATCACAAGCCCTAAAATTAGCCCTGTTCGTTATATCAACCTTCACAAATCCCGTGTTTGCAGGGATACAGGGAATTTTAGTTTCCTTTCCCTCTCTAATCTCTTTTTCCCAGCCGACCCACTGCTCTATTTGTTTGAGTTCAGCGGGTATGCTTTCAAAATTTATATTATTTTTATTTATATTTGGTTTCATTATTGTTTTTTCCTTTCATTTGTGCTATAATATTTAACAAAGTAAAGTTTGATAGGGTAAGGTAAAAAAAATGCTACAAATACCCCACAAATACCCTACAAATGCTTCTACAATAAGCTATTATTTAGTATCCATCTTTACTCCTATACCTGTGATTAAGATGGATATTTTTTTATAAGCGGAAAAATGATAGTTCATAGTCTTAAACCTTTCTCCTTCTTTTTCATTCTATAAATCCTCATAGCAAAACGACACTTACAATTATACGAATGATAAGTCTGATCTTTCCTTTTAGGGATAAATTCTATCCCACACCCAAGACACTTGCGCGGTTTATAAAGTTTTGTGATAATGATCCGTATTGCTCTTTTAGTCTCATTTTCACTTACCCCATGCTTAACTACTTCATCATCTAATTGATGAATATTGCCTACCCCTTCAATCTGCGTGTTTGTCATATAGACTTCCCCGCCCCTGTTTTCTAATAAGAATTTTATAGACGCCTTTTTTGCGTTTTTCTCGGGTAACTTCTCAATATAAGTTCTAAAAGCAGACGTTTTGATTATATCCTCAGCGGAAACTCCATCTACCAAAACTTGCTCCCTTGCTATCAAGCGGAATTTTTTCCAATCATAAATCTTTACGACCAGCTCCGCTTGTTTCTCTATTGCTAATATTCTTTGACTTCTCTCTTCCCAATATTCCTCTATCGTGATCTTGTTTGCATACACAAGTCCTTTCATAACTTTATCCCACTCACGCATAGCCTTTCCCCGATTAACATTTACGCCTATGCTATATATATATTTCATATTTCACCTCTTATTCTCTTAATATGCGGATCACAGCGGAATCTAAAAACCCTAAATTTCGCTCATAATGCGGTCAAAAACAGCCTTTTGAAGCCTATGGGATATATATACCCCCCACTATAAAAACAGCCCCCTGCTTTAACCGAATATGCAAATTGTGTTAAAATGAAGTTATAAAAAAAAGCATACAAGTTTTAAGTAATAAACCCGTATGCTCTTTCGTAGACGAGGATTTCTATATAATTTATCCGTGTCCGTGAAAATGCTATTGTTCTAATGTAAACCTTCATTACTATTCTATCAACTCTTTTAGATTTTCATAATATTCTGATCCCCATAAATCCGCACCCTGTTTTTATCCTCCACGCCGTGACGATCTACGTGTAGAGGAAACTCAAACCATCCGTTTGGGATGGATGAAACATCACCAAGCAACTCTTTTTCGCTCTCATCAATCACAAACTCAATTACTTCATTGTCAATTTCTCTTATTTCTTTCTCCTTAAAAATTAGTAGCAAATTAGTAGAAAATCACTTACAGCTTTTACAAATATTATAAGCTATCATTTTACATTGTATAACATAGTTTAATCTTTTGTCAAGAATAAACTTTCTCCAAATATAGTAACTATCTTATAGCAAGTGATAGCTCATTTTTTATTGTGTTATTAACAAAGTTTTTAATACACAATCCTCTCATAAATGATAGCTTATCTTTTGTTGATAATATCAAGTCCTCTATATTTGAAATCCCAAAATTTTTCAACCCCATTTCGCCTCTAACCCTTTATTCATCAGTGTTTGCGATATATTTTGTATGTATAATGCCTCATAATAGTTGTAATGCAGAACAATTACCCGCACCACCAAATTCCCTAAACATATGTAAAATCAATAGATTAAACTATTTCCGCCCTTTAATAAAATAACTATAACAAAACTATGCCAACTATACCCCACCTTTGCCCATTTTCCCAGCATGAAAATGTCAAATAAATGAATATTTATGAACTTTCTGGCATGTCTATGGCAAGCATCAGCGACAAGTAATGATTGATCAGTGACAGACGGAAACGCTATGGATGCCATTTAGAGAACACCCGTTACCAATTAAACCCCCTCTAAAATGCCCTAAAACGCATTTATTCTATCATATGGCTATACTAATAGGGCAACCTGAGATAGACGCCTTATAAGCCATTCTGAAGCGTTTTCCCCGTATTCTGCAAATAGACCCTAACCTGTCCTTGTGAGTGCTATGGACTATTATTCGCTTAGATAGATATAATCTCCAAACCATCAATTCGTTTGAAATGCTCGATATTATTTGTGCAAAGCGGAATCTGATGATAGATACAAGTAGCAGCGATCATAACATCAAGATCACCGATCAGTAATCCCCGACGACGAAGTAACCCACGCTGCTGACCAAATACCCTGCATATCCCATCATCTATTTCCAATACAGCGATACCTTTGAGGAAATCCCTTAACCTTTCCATGCTGACCTCAGGGTCTCGTGAATAATATACCCCCTCATATAACTCAGCTAAAGAGATGATACTTATCCCTAACCCATAAGGTTCCAGTTCTAAAAGTTTTGTCCTTACTCTCTCAACTCCATTAAGGTTACTCACAACCCAATCTGTATCAATGAGATATGAAATTTTCAAAGCTTAACCTCCGGACGTGTTGAAATCCTGCGACTTTCATATATATCCTTCAAGAATTGGTCAGCATCGATCAACCCCTTCCATCCGCCAAAGCTCCTCTTGATCCCCTCCGCAGCATCAGCAATGGGCTCTGAAACCGTTATGGTGATCTCCGTGCCATCCTCAATATCAATATCCTCCAATGGCTCAATAACACCATTCCTATATCTTGCCTTAATTGTCTTTATCAACTAACCTCACCTCCAAAATCTATGTTAAAAAGCTCTCACTGATATTCTATCACCAACTCGCCTGATCATCAAAGGATTTTTTTCTGAACTCACACCTGCACATCAACACTATGGACTGTACTGCACCCCATTTTTCAAGACATTTTTTATGCCCAAAAGTTGTAGAGATTATGCCGCTGACTTCATATGTTGACTTTCATATTTTTCTTCAAACTCTTCTGGACTTATATATCCAAGCCG
>Ga0272448_1003300_pt1 | contig 19312 bp, 21 predicted proteins | sample YNPCB0191_FD_202220 | JGI IMG/M metagenome (GOLD analysis project Ga0272448, IMG submission 202220) | Hot spring sediment microbial communities from Yellowstone National Park, WY, United States - YNP-CB-019-1 | ecosystem: Environmental > Aquatic > Thermal springs > Hot (42-90C) > Sediment... | reverse complement strand
ATAGAATAAGCACAGACTTAGTAATACGATATACTTCAACTTTCTCTGACGTCTTTTTGTTTTACTTTTTACCAGTTTTTTCTGCAAAATATTCAAGCATTATAAAAAGTAACAAAAAAGTTTATGTCGCAGACAATGGATTTATTTCTGTATTTCCATTAAAAGTTTCAGAAAATTTTGGAAAGCTGATGGAGAATGTGGTATTTGTAGAGTTCCTTAAACGAGGATTAGATGTTTCTAAGAATCTTTTTTACTTTAAAGATAACCAACAAAATGAGGTAGATTTCATAGTGAAAAGAGGCTCAGAAGTAGAACAACTTGTTCAAGTAACTTATGCTTCTGAGGAAGATGAAGTCGAAAGAAGAGAAATTAATTCTTTAATCAAAGCAAGCAATCTACTAAAATGCAGTAACTTACTCGTAATTACGTGGGGCTACGAAGATAGAGTAGAAGTAGAGAACAAAAAAATAAACTTTCTACCTCTATGGAAATGGTTATTAATGAAAGATTAACGATTGTTCTATTCAGCAAGCTCTTCTAGTTAGTTAAAAGCATCAGAAATAAGATATTGACTTGAAGTATGAGAGGGCGAATTAAATTGAATAGCGATGACAAAAGAGCTGAATACTTCGCTGTTAGTAAATGACAAGTGCGCTACCATTGTTACAAGGCGGTGCGGCGCGAAGATAAAAATAAGTTTACAACCAATTGTAAGCATAAGCTTATTTCTTAGCTTGGCTATGAATAAGCTAGCTCTTTTTTAAAAGATTTCCATATTACCTGTTGCTTCGCCTCCTTCACTCTCCTCAAGCATGAATGCAACATTCTCCTTTGGCTAACTGTATGTTTGAACCGACGTCGCAGCCGGATGCAATGCTTTGCTCCCTCAGCTCGCCAAGCCTAATTCTATACAGATGATGGTCATGAAGACCGTCTTCATCATGTAGAGCCAAGCTCTCAAACCCTTTCCTTCAATAAGTTTAAAGCATTACCTTCTAGTAAGCTTTGACATTCTCCACATCTAAAGTTGGGATCTCCGGTTTTTCAGCATAAGGTGTTAAAGCTATAAGAGAGGGAAAGAGGAAGGTAATCGTCCTCCAACTGGGAATGAAACAACGATATTGATTCTTACTTAAAAACTCAGTCTGAAGAACTCACCTAGCGTGACTCTAATAGCTTTAAAAAGCCTCGTTTTGTGTAAATCAGATGAATGACCAAGCCTAAGACTGGCTATCTGTCTAAACTCAACCGTTTGCTTCAACCAAGCACGATCGATAAAGCAGACCTATAAGAGCATAGACTGGGAGAACGACGGAGAAACCATTCTACGAAAAATCTCAATGATAGAAAGATGCCTACCAGTTGAAAGCGTAATCGACTTCGGGGGCATGTGGGAGGTGGATGGACTTTACTCTAGAGTATGCAAGGAGAAGTTTAAGATAGCTCGAGTAACTATGGTGGATAAGTATGCGTCGGAAAACCGGTTGCAAAACCCGCGTTTAAGAAAAAGTATCAACTTCAGGAAAGGAGATTTTTCAGACGAGGGATTCATGTCCACCCTAGAAGAGTCTTATGACCTTGCGTTAGCATACGATGTTCTTCCTCACCAAATAGATTTAATACACACCTTGACCCTAATGCTGTCTAAGACGAGGAAGTTCTTCCTGATCTCGCAGCCTATACTTCCTGAAAAAACAATGCCGTTTCATAACTGCCTAGTTCTGCTCTTGGGCTCAAAGGCTTACGACCTAATCCCTTTTAAAGAAAAATGGACTGAAGAGATTGACTACTGGACTAATTTTTCAAATGCAACCATAAGGGATATGGGCCACTGGATATGGGGTATGACCCCCTCGTTTATAGAAAATATCATGAAGAGTTATGGTTGGAAAATTGTTCATAGAGAATTTTGGCGAGGATGGTTGCCTAAATCCTCGAAATGGAGGTTATGCGGTTTAATCTTTAAAAAGTTTTAATTACAATTGTGTTGTAGCTTTTTCAGTAAAATTAAACACATAAATTTGTTTTGCTAAGAAGTTTCTTCTACATTAACTTTCCTACTCTGATTAAAGGATAAGATTAAAAAGAACTAAGAAATTACCTTAAGCTATGAAACCAAGAACGTTAAAACGACCAACTTCAACTTATTCGATTGTTGCAATAGACAAGAAAGAAGGTTTAATGGGGGTTGCTGTTCAATCACATTGGTTTTCAGTTGGCTCAGTTGTACCTTGGGCAGAAGCTGGAGTGGGCGTAGTTGCTACGCAGTCGATTGCAGAAATAAGCTACGGAGTCTTAGGGCTACTGTTAATGAAGAATGGAAAAACCCCAGAGCAAGCCCTCAAAGCGTTAATGACTGTAGACTCAAGTCCTGAAGTTAGACAAGTGGCTATGCTAAGTGCAGATGGAAATATAGCAACGCACACTGGAAAAAACTGCATACCAGAAGCAGGTCATACAGTTGGAGAAAACTTCAGCGTTCAAGCTAACCTAATGAAAAGCAAAGAAGTTTGGCCAGCTATGGCTTCAGCATTCAGCGAAGCAAATGGAAACTTAGTGGAAAGAATGCTTGCCGCTCTAGAAGCAGCAGAGTATGCTGGCGGAGACATAAGAGGAAGACAATCTGCAGCGATAGTAGTAGTAAAAACAAAGGCAAGTAACGAACCATGGAAGGACAAGGTAGTCGATCTAAGAGTAGAAGACCATTCAGATCCAATTGGAGAACTAAAAAGACTTGTAAGAATTCATAAAGCATATGAACATGCAAACAAGGGAGACGAACTTATGGCTGCTGGAAGGTTAAGCGAAGCTATGAAGGAATACGAACTAGCGTCAAAGGAAGCACCAGAAATCGAAGAGCTTAAATTTTGGCAGGCAACTACGATGCTGAACCACGGAATGGTTAAGGAAGCGAAAGAAATTCTTATTGATATATTTAGCATGAACAAAGACTGGAAGCAAGTGCTAAGGGTTTTACCAAAAGTAGGTTTTCTTTCTATAGACGAGCAAACGCTTAATTCGATACTAGATTGAAATTTAGTTATAGAAGATTTAACAAAAACAACGTTACGAAGAAGTTTACAAGAAGGATAAATTGTACTCTTTTAACTTTTCGTAATGCTTTACGTTTCTAGTTAGTAGTTTTAAGTTCTTCGTTATCGCGGTAGCGCCTATTATTAGGTCTCTATCGTCTAGAGTAACTCCAGTAAGTTTAAGTGATCTCCATATTTCAGATGCTTTTTCCAAGATTTCATTATCAAGCCATACAATTTGAAATGACCTTTCTAGTAGTTCTTTGCTTTCTTTTACATTCTTTGTTCCTCTTACAAACTCATAGAGCGAAATTTCTGATATGTAGTACGAATCTTCTGAAGCCAATTCTAGCTTATCCTTGTAGTAGTCGATTAAGCAATCTGTATCAATTAGTACTCTCTTGCCCATTTCTTTACTTTCACGTCTTCAAACTCCATTTCTAGCAGTTCTTGCAACCTTTTTTTATACTCAACTCTTTTTTCAGATTGAGCTATATTTACAAGGTCATTTAACAACTCGTCCCACGTTTTATTGCCTTTCATACTTTGAAGCTTTTTTTTCGTTTCTGAGCTTACAGGGATTGTGCTCAAGGCCATAAATTACTAGTTATTACTAATTATTTATAAATTTTTCTATTAGTTTAAGAAACATAATTTATAAAAATCATGAGGCTTCATCGCTACAAAGAGGAGAATTTCTAACGAAACTAACTTGTTTTAGTTTTATAGACCATGGCGTTCTCTGGCGATAGAGTGCGCCATTTTATTTCGTAACCGAAATAAATTATTACTGCAACCGGGTCTGGTAGGCCATACGGCTCAAGAACCTTAAGAACTTTCGTGAGAGGTGCTTCATCAACTATCGTTGTCTCAAGAGTTTGTCTTATGTTTTCTAGTAGCTTTTTCTCGACCAATGCTTCACCTATAAGCACGTGAGTTTCAATCTTCTTAGCAGAGCGACGTACTGCCTCTACCATTACGCCATGTACCTTAGCTAGTTCCTTAAGGGTAACAATTGGCTTTCTCACTACAAGCTTAACACTTTCAGCTTGAGTGTTTACTTCAGCTTCAACAAACGGCTGAAGAAGGTTTAGCACATCTTTTACTGGAATTCTTTTCTTGAAATAAAGTACGCAGATGTTTGGGTTTGAAAACTGAAGACGTGAAAATTTTTCACATGCAAGCTCCTGGTCTACAGCTACGATAAACGGCACGCCTCTTATTTCAGTAAGCTTCTCAAGTTTACGTTTCAGGTAGTCGTTGGTCCAAAAACCTACAATTTCCATCATAACTCGTGTTTCTCCAAGTTGAAAGGTAAAATCAGGAATCATGACTGAAGTTCCAGTTTCAACGAGCTCAGCCTCTCTAATCAACGTCCAAGGCGTGCTTAGGTTTCTGAACCGCATTGCAAATTCTGCTTCAACTGCGCTATCGTAAGTTTCTTCAGCCAATAGTTCAGGGAAGAGCCATCCATGCTTTTCACTCTCCAGCACAAAGTTGAGGAGCCTGTTCTCCCTCAATATTTTTGCTTCAATCTTCCAAGGCTTTCCTCTAATTATCTCAGTAAGTACTTTTGCAAATGCTGTGCCATATCGCTTTGTAAGCTTAAAGAGCGATGTTGGTCCATCAAGCCTTATAGCGAAGTCGCTACCTCTCTTGTAAACAGTATACATTAAGCCATGAAACTTAATAGCTCTAAAAATCTTCTGTAAATTTTCCTTAGCAGTAAAAGACATTTCAGTCGAACGAAAGAGTAGCGTTTGAGTTAAACTTAAGTTGTACATTTTTAGAAGATCGATAGAATTCACAGAAGAGATGCTTTTAAGTATCATTTCAGAATCAAGGTCTGCATACATAGAAGTTTCAATTTGGTCTACAGAGACCTTCAGGGCTGAAGCTACAGTTTCAACTATTTTTTGCCTTTCCTTTAGTGTTATAGGGTAGCCTTTCTTTGCAACTTCAGCAAAAATAGCATGTCTAACTGTTAGTGGATCAACAGAAGCATTTGAAACAAAAATGCACTTACGCTCAACCAAAGTTGCTAGACCTCTGATGAATCTGTAGTTACCATATGCATCTTCAAGCTCAGAAATTTTTTCCCTTATTACTTCCTTCTTAAGACCTATACTTTCTCTGTAAGCTTTTATTACTGCTTCAGCCGCTGAAACATCCCTTTCACTTAGCTTTGAGTATTTTGGTCTCACGCTGTCTTTCCAACGCTGGACTACCAACAGCTCTATTGGAAGCATTTCACTCTCGTACTCCTTTTACCTTCTTTTTTCTCCTAAGACTCATTTCCGTTTCTTTAGTTTCTCTTGATACGACTTCTATCAAGAGTGCGACCTTACCTTCGCCTCTCCTTAGAAGCCTTCCGAGGCGTTGAACATATTGACGTGGACTTCCTGTTCCACTAAGTATTATGCCTCTTGATGCATCAGGAACATCGACACCTTCGTCCAGCACCTGACTTGTTACTATTGCACGATACTTGCCTGTGCTAAATTTAGAGAGTATGAGCTTCCTCTCACTTTCAGGTGTTTTGTAAGTTATAGCAGGTATGAGAAAGCGCTTACTTATCTTGTAGACGAGGCTGTTGTGAAGTGTAAAGATTAAAGTCTTTTCTCTCGACTCCTTTAACACGTCTGCTAAGAAGCGCATTTTTGCCTCCGAGTTTAAAGCTATTTTTAGTGCCTTGTTTCTAGCTAAGATGGCTTCCCTTGCTTCGGGATCAAAAGCTGAAAGCATAATTAACTTACGAAAGTCTTCTTCGCTCCTCATTTGGATATTGCGTTTTGTGATATAATTCTTGTATATGCTCCAAAGCTTTTCATACTCAACCTTCTCTTTAGGCATAAGATCAACAAAAACTTTCTTATACTCGTATGAAGCTACATAAGTTCCTGTAAGTTGTTCGTGTGAAGCTTCATATACGACTCCACCTATGAGTCTAGGCGCGTCCAAGTGACGCATGTCAGCTCTATAAAGTGTACTCGTTAAGCCCATTCTATACGGTGCTACAAGTATTTCAGCTATCTGACCGTAGCCAGGAGCAAACAGATGATGGACTTCATCAGCAATTAAAAGTCCAAACTTATTTCCTAATTCTTCAGCATGAATATATGCTGAGTCGTACGTAGAAACAGTTACCCACTCAACTTCATGTCTACCACCACCTATAACACCAGCCTTAACTCCGAGTTTTTCCTTTAAGCGTTCAACCCATTGGTCAACAAGCGTTAATGTTGGTACAATTACCAGTGTCGATTGCTTTAGAACTTCGATTGCCTTAAGTCCAATGAAAGTTTTACCCCCAGCTGTAGCTATAGACAAGATGCCCCAGCCATCATTCTTTACCCATCTTTCAAAAGCTTCTTCTTGAAAAGGATAAAGGGCAACGCCTCCATTGAACGAAGGAGCTGGAGGAGGATTTAAAACTTGATCCTTGAATGAAATCTTGCTTCTTTTAAGGTATCTAATTATATCTCGGTAGCAGTAGCCGGGTGCTCTGTAAGCTTTTATTCGTTGGTCCCATTGACCATAGGGAGTTGGAATCCCGCCTTTAAGCACAATCGTTCCCTTGGAATAAGTAAGTATAACGAACAAGCTTAATTCTAGTAACAAAGAATTAAGATATAAATGTTTTTCTAAGAAACGACCCAAACTCATTTTTTAAAGTAATTTTTTAAACTACTGCTAAATTAATATAGAAAAACAGACAAGAAAACCATAACAAAAGAAGGAGATCTGATCATATACGAATTCTGCGAAAAATCTTAGAGTTTTAAATTCTAGGCTTCCTGACGACTCACTTTCTTAAAAGAAACGCTTATATTTCACTGATTGTTAGTTAACACTAAAGATGATGGAAGAGCTAACGAACAGATTTAAAGAGGCAAGAGAAATTAGAAAAAAGATGGCCAATTGGGATTTTATAAACAGTCAGCCTCCTAAGTTGAGAGCAGCATTAGTATACTATGTAGAAAAAGGAGACTTAAGAAGAGCACAAAAAATTTCAGGGTTAAGCTTAGAAGAATTTAGAGAATTAATGAAGAAAGCAAACATTCCTCTTATGTAGTTAAGTTAAAAAAGGAAAACAAGTTTAAACTGCAGAGAGAACAAGAAGCTAATAGCAAGCCTCGTTCTTTAGGACAGGAAGATACTAGTAAAAATTCGGGTACTTTGAACAAGACTTTCAAAAGTTAAGAAGATATTGCAAGGAAATTCTAGCTAGCTACGAGTAAGCTCAATTACTGCAACTTCCGGAGGACATGCAAAACGTACTGGAAGAATGCTTGTTCCAATACCTCTGCTAACAAACATCTTTGTTCCGTTAAGGTCAAAGTAACCATATGTGAACCTACTGTACTTGCTTGGAAGAGGAACAAACAAAGGACCAAGGAAAGGAATTACGACTTGACCTCCATGCGTATGTCCAGAGAGAACTAAGTCTACTTTTCCAATGCACTTATCTATTATCTGAGGAGAATGAGCTAGAAGTACTACAACGCTTCCTTCTTTTATATTTCTTAAAGCGCTTTCTAAGTCATCACGACCAGAGTATGGGTCATCAATCCCTGCTATATAAATGAAGCTTCCATTTCTATAAATAGCAATATTCTCATTAAGGAGTACGTGGATTCTCGATTTATTTATAGCAGCTTCAAATTCACCTAGGTTGAATGCATTCCAAGGATCCCAATTTCCAAAAACTATGTAGACGTCTGAAATTTTTGAAAGCTTATTGATGAAGTCTAAGGCCTCTCTAGTCGATTCCTCATTGCTTACCAAATCGCCAGTAATGGCTATTAAGTCAGGCCTTAGCGTTCTCACCTTTTCTAAAACGTAGTCGTACTTTATTGGAAGACCTAAAGACCCGAAGTGCAAGTCAGTAATTTGAACGATTCTAAACCCATTAAAACTTTCAGGAAGATTTTTGATAGAAACATTGACGTAAGTCGTTGTTATGATAAAATTTGGTTCGATAACAGTGGAGTAAGTTATCAACATTAAAAATGTTATTACAAAAACAAAACATTTATGCATAGCTCAAAAGGAAGATAAGGAAATTTATAAATCTTAAAGTTTGTATACTCTGCAAACCAACAAAATACTTTTGAAGCGATGAAAGAGAAAAATAATCTTTAGAGGTCTACGAAAAAGCCAAACATATTGCTTTTCTAATGGCGACATTTCTCTGTAAATACTGTAGGTATGCTCTGTCTGTCCCTAGAAAAACTTTAAGCCAATTAAATCAAAGTGCTGGATTTAAAGTAAAATTTAAATATTGAAGAATATAAAGTAACCTGATGAGCATATTTCAGAAAATCAAAGAGAAAGTTACACCTCCAAGAGTTAATGTTTCTGTTTCCTTAAAAAAACCATTTTTTGTCTTAGGAGAACCAATAGAAGGAACCCTTCAAGTTTTTTCTCAAGAAGAATTCGATGCTGTTGAAATTAGATGCGAGCTTGATTGCACCGAGCGTGTGAAAAAGTTAAGAAGAGTCTACGATGAAAATCTTAAGCGAGAAGTTGACAGAGAAGTGTGGGAGTATGCTAAGCTTTTCTCAGCTAGACCCCAGTTAGCTGGGCCTATTCACATTCCAGTTGGATTTGCGCAAAACTATCAATTTAAAATCCAAACTCCAGTAGGAGTGCAACCTTCTTTAAAAAGCGTTGATAGAGTGGTAGCATGGGAATTAAAGGGAGTAGTTGCAGTAAAAGGAAGACCTGATGCAACCAGTAGAACTATTGAAGTTCAAGTCTCGTTACCCTCGCAAGTACCGCTAGTTCAGCAACCTGCAACTGTTACATGTGAGTACTGCGGAACTGTCTATCCTGAAACTTTAGTAAAGTGCCCAAACTGCGGAGCTCCACGGAAAAAATAAGAGCAGATTGCTCTACTTTATTGTAAGAGTTAATGAAACTAATCTACCTATTTTGAAACTGTTAACTACAGCGAAAAATGCATTATCCTTATGCCATTTTTGACTAAAGGACTTAGAAAATAACTTTTGTAAAAAAGAATAAAAAATGTTTAAGGGTTAACTCAAAAATTCTACTCTAGCTTGAACTTGCCTTTCTTTACCTTTGCTTCTTTTCTTTCTTGTTTTGTAAGGTCGTAAACCTTTCTTAACATGTTTTCATAGTCTTTAGTCATGTTAACTTTTCTTCTTGCCATCATTCTTCTTGCAGTTTCTACTGCTGAGTCCAAGAATATTTCTGTAGGCTTTGCTCCAAGACTTTTAGCCCACATAGTAAAGGAAGGTACGTCTTCTGTTGCATAAGCTATCACCTGAGAACTTACTCCTACTTTCTTTCCAGTTAAGATCATAGCGCCTATTGATGTTTTTGAATGATCACCTATAACTGTACCAACAAATTGTCCTGCTCCGACTTTTTCACCTCTAACGGTAACTTTCACAGTTCCATATGTATTCTTAAGGTCGGAGTTTGTAGTACCTGCGCCAAGATTAACCCACTCTCCTAAGTAAGAATGACCTATGAAACCTAAGTGACGCTTGTTCGAGTATCCTTGAACTATTGTTTCTTCTACTTCTCCACCTATTCTGCAAACGGCTCCAAAGCTACAACCTTCCCTTATTTGAGCACCGAATATTATATTGTCCTTACCAATGTAGCTTGGTCCATCTATTCTTGAAAGAGTTTGAACGTAAGTATTCTCTCCGATGTACACAGGGCCATTTCTTACATCAATGACAACTCCAGCTTCAACAAAAGCACCTTTAGCGACGTATAAGTTCTTCGGATCACCATAGATCGTAGCCTTGCTGTCAACTTCTCCTTGTGAGTCACCCTTAGCAATAGAACTAAACTCTTCCTTTATTTTTTCAGCATTATTGTTCACTAGCTCCCACGTGTACTCTAGAAGCTTTAAATCGCTAACTTCTTTAGACTCTGCTTTACTCTTAAGCTTCTTAATGCTCTTCTTGTCTATTGGCTCAAGGAAGAGTTCTCCAACTTCTTTTACTAGGTCACTTTTTAAGTATGCAAACGCCAATCTTTCTTTCTGAAATGCCAACGTGTTCTTACCAAGCGAAGACTCTATGGTACCCTTTAAGTTACTGGAAGCTAGTAAACTTCCGTTTATTAGCAAGATATCATCGTCCAATGATTCAAGTTTATTAGTTGGAACACCTTGTTCAGCATAGATTGGGGCTAAATAGTCTCTAGTGAAGAATACGTACTCGACGCTTGGGAATAAGCCAACTATTTTCTCGTACAGTTTACTAGTTCCACACCTTAGGTCGTATGTAGGTCTTGTGTATGTTAGTGGAAGGAAGTTTTCAAAGTATTCGTCTTCAAAAAAAGCTATTTTCATTTGGGTTCGCCACCCATTTGCTCTTTTGTTGTAAATTTAAATTTTATCACGAATAAAGATTTTAAAGTTTTTTATCATAAAAGTAAAAGATATAAACAATAGCCAAAGTTGAACAAGGAGGTGAAAGAAAACATGGAAGTCCTTTCAAGCAGAGGAATACTAATAGGGCCAAGAAACGGAATGAAAAAACAATACAAAAAACAATACTTAGTACGGTTCGAAGGAATAGATACGAGAGAAAAAGCAAAAAGCTTGATTGGAAGCACAGTTTTTGTTAAGTTAGGGAAAAAGAAGGTACAAGGAAAGGTAGTAGTTGCTCATGGAAATAATGGAGTTGTGAGGGTAAGGCTGAGAAAAGGACTTCCAGGTTGGGCCTCTGGTTCAGAAGTAGAAATAATTTCAGCACTAAAGCAGAAAGTAGAAACAAAACAAACTTAGGAAAAATGAAAGATGGGAGCATGCTATAGTATTTTACAAAAAATCAACAAGAAGTCTAGGACTTTAGTTCTAAGAAGTTCGACTTTACTTTTGACAGTAAACTTTATCTTAAAAAGAAGGTTGTCAATTGGATTTAAAAACCATAAGCTTTGCAACTTCATTACACGAACCTGCAACATAAAAACTGTAAAATCTTAAGCATAAGGTTTAAAATTTAGCTACGTAAAGGAAAATTATTTATAATATTCTGAAAAGAATGCAAGCAATATCAAGAAGAACTTTATTTGACATTTTTAGCTAAACAAATAAGAGAAAAACATATTACTTAGAGTTCACATTGAATAAATAAGTTAGGAGAATGTCAAGACTGATAGACCAAGGTATTGACAACATTATGAGTTTGCTTGATAAAATGGGCAACCTAGCTAGAGAAGCCTTCCTACTTTCAGTTAACGCGTACATGGAAAACAAAGACGTGAGCGATGAGCTCTACAAGATGAGTTCAGAAATTAGGAAAATGAAAGATGAAGTCAGAGACTTAGCGTTTGAACTAGTATTAAGGTATCAACCAGTTGCAAGAGACTTAAGATTTATAGAGTCTGCAATAGAAATTTCTTATAGACTTTCAAGATTTGGACGTTATGCTTTTGATATAAGTGGAATACAAAAAGCTATTGGAAACAGAGAAAGCTGCGACCTTAAGGATGTGAAAGAAGCCTTAACTATTGCAGAATGGATGCTAACCATGAGTATTTCAACGTTAAAGAGTTGGGATGAAGACTTAGCAAAAAACATAGTTAAAAAGGACAGCGAATTAGATGCTAAGTTCATTGAAGCGTTAAAGGATGTTGCTATGGGTAAAGTAAAGGATACGAAATGTGCAGTTGCAGATATGCTGGTAATAAGATACTTAGAAAGGATAGGAGACCATGCTACGAGAATAGCGTCATTATCTTCGTTTATCAATACTGGGAAATATCTTTCCTAGAACTTGGCTAAGAACACAAAACTTGAAAGCTGGAGAGAAGACCTCATTGGAAAAATAAAAAGAGTTGGACTGGTAACCTTTCAATACTTAAGGATGATGGGGGGATAGATACTGTTATGCCAGACAAAATTGTAAATTTAGAAAAAGCCGGATATAAGCCAGTGAATAACGATATAGAGTTCATTAAGAAAGTTGAAGAAATTGCTACGATGCGCAGTTATAGACTAATAAAGCTTTGTTGGATGACATGGCTAGTACAACGAGAAGGAAAGATGATTAGGATGGAAAAGTATTCAAGTCTTCTTCCAAAAATTTAAATGCTACTAATTTATCTTAAAACAAGAAACGTTTAAGAAAAGGTATTGAACTTTACAAGTATGAGCTTAAAAAGGGCTTTTTAAGCTTTAAACCTAGAAAGAAGAAAGAAAGATCTCTCTAGATTGGTTTCAAATTTGGAGATTTTTATAGTGCGGAAGACATTGTTTCTGCTTTAAAAGGTAAAGAAGAGATAATCAATACATCGTATGGACAAATAAAATGTGAGGAAATAGCAAGTTTAATCTCAAGAGAAGGCTTAGGCATACATGAAATTTCTGCGAGGCTTACTATGTATGAAGCAAAAAGAGCTTTACGTACAAAGAAAATAGAAAAGAAATGACAGAAGATCTTATTAATTTTATTTCTGAACTAATAGATGCACCTGTAGTAAGCAATATAGATGAGATAATTTCAAAGCTTAACGAGGCTGATTTTGCGCCAACAAGTGCGTAATTAGGAGGAAGTGGGAGTAGTTTTGAAATTGACAAAGAAGGAATTGCTAAAAGTCCATTGAACTAACTATTTCCTCAGGTAATTCAGGACAGTTCTTTCTAAGCCAATACTTACTTTCTTCGACCTCAGCCTTTAGAAGTTCCTTAAATTCGCTCATGGAAAAGTAGGAGGTTGGGTCAAGTTCTATTAACCGCTCCTTTTTCAGACCGGGAACGTTAGAAGGAACAAGAACCTTTTCGCCCCAAATGGGATGAGGCTTATATTCTACAGCTCCTCTAGTTGATTGAAGTATAAAGAGTTCGTCTTCTTCAATGGAAGGCTTTGTTCCGCCATTTGGTACAGGTAGTCCATTGTTTTTTACCAAGATTGGTTCTGGAACTTGAATTACCTTATCACCAAGCTTTCTCTCCACCCACCTGTACTTAGCACCAATTCTTCCAGTTGATACGAAAACAAACACCTCTATTGGATCTTTCTTAGATCTTTTCTTTAGGAACTCGTAGAACCTCATAAGGTGTGCATAATCTTTTACCCCAACTGTAAATTCAGAAAACCTCGGCACATACCTTATTTGCCCAACCAAATCATTCGATTGCGCGGGATGACCAATAGTTTTTCCATCAGCGAGAACTTTAACAGCAAAGGCAGGATCAACAATCTTCATCCATGCATAAGAAGTAAAGTAACTTGGAGATATAAAAACAGCTGTAGTCATAGGACCACTAGAAACTATATCTCCATCAAAGTAACCAGTATCTTCAAGATGTATAACGCTTCTAGAATTTCTGTTGAGTCTTCCAAAGTACTGAAATATCTCTCCTTTAAAGCTAGGATTTCCATTCTCATCGAACTCGGTTATTTCATGAAGAGCTCTAGGACTAAACGCACCTTTCCACATTGCAATTTGATCAGGTGTAAGATTTTCAGTCTTCGTCCATGAACTCTTTTCCGAACCATAAACTCTATCTTCTGCTATTGCTATTATATCGTCATTTTTTATAACCTGATCTTTCACGTACTCAAGTGGATTTATTCCAAATTTCTCTATAAAAATCTTTGAGTTTTCTTCATTCCACATATAAAAGCTGTGTGTGGACTTTCCACTTCCAGTAAGGCCCCATATTGCCATAACTACTCTCTTCCAAGAGCCATCAACTTTTTTAACAGTGAACTCTTTTAAGGCAGCATGTTCTCCAGTACAACCTTTCTTGTAAACGTACTGAATCCAGTGAGTTAAAACAGACTTCTTAACTTCTCCCTGGTATGAAGACAAAGTTATTACTGTAAAGTTATGGTTTGGAAACCTTACAACAGCCATCAGCTTATCAGTTCCAGGAATTTTTGGGTTTCCTAGGTAATGAGGTATGACAAAAACTTCTACATCTGGCTCTTCTTCTGGAGGTGCAGGGTAAACAAGCTGTAACCATCTATAAGCTATATCTGGAAATTGAGGATCAACATAAACTCTGGCATGCATCTGAACAATTGTCCCAGGCTTTCCTACGTAGCCATCTACTTTTATCAAAGGTCCTTGAGCTAGAATGTGCTCAAGAACTCTTAACAAAAAAATTTTGTGTTCTTCTTTTAAGTCTTCTTCTTTCTCTACGACGACGGTATTTGCCGCAGACCTACTCCATATGTTTGAGGCCCATCCCCAAGAACCATTTTTAAAACTTGTTCCATAAAGCTTCGCTCTCTCGAATAGGTCTTGGGGGTTATCCAAAATAGCAGTTAGGCCAGCCCTCCTCTTCGCTTCGATAATTCTCTTAAAGGCCAGCTTAAAATTTTCTATAGTTATCTGTTCTGGAGGAGGGATTAGTCTTTCTAACACCATTCTCTTCTCATCCAAGACTTAGAACCATTAAAAAGCATTACTCAAAAAAATATAGCAAAAAGCCAATGTTCAGAAGCAGTTTTTTTGAATAGACAACTAACGTATTAATGGCCAAATTATAACATATTTATCCCTATAAAGATTTTTCAATATATATAAATTAGAATTTTTGAAAAAAATACCTTAACCTCATTTTTAAATGAAGTATAAAGCTTATTTATATGATAAAAAGATTTCACTTCAAAAAATTTTTGAGCTTTTCTTTCTCTATGTTGATGAGAAGAGATTTAGAAACTTCCAAAATAAGACATTTTATTATCCATTTTTACTTATGTTTAATAGTGAAAAAGTCAAAAGACTTACATAGCTTTTCAAAAGGCTTTAGAAGGTCTAGAGTTGAAGCTTTAGGATGAATTGTCGAAAGGTTTATAATTAAAAACTAAAGTGTAAAGCTATGAGTAAAATAGCGATTGTAAAGAATGGGAAGAGTGACTATACTATAGTAGTTGCAAAAGAGGCTATTCCATCAGAGCGTTATGCGGCTGAAGAATTGCAGCTATACTTAGAACGAATTAGCGGTGCAAAGCTACCTATTGTTTCCGACGATGATAAAGTTAAAGAGCATGAAATTATCTTGGGCGATAGCGTACATCTAAGAAAACTGAACCTAGGCATTGATTTTTCTGAGCTAAAAGACGAAGGATTCATAATAAGAACGTATAAGAACTACCTTATTATTGTAGGTGGAAAGCCTAGAGGGACGTTGTATGGTGTTTATGCACTACTTGAAGAGAAACTTGGCGTTCGGTGGCTTACTCCAGAAGTAGAACAGGTTCCAAAGAGAAGTACAATAGAAATACAAGAACTAAATGAAACTCAGCTACCTGCGTTCGAGTATAGAGAAGTTTTCTGGACAGAAATGCTACAGGATGCAAACTTTGCAGCAAGACACAGACTCAACGGAAATCACTACAATCTAACAGAGAAGCATGGAGGGAAAGCAGTTTCTTTCTACCCATTTGTTCATAGTATGGACTTACTTATTCCTCGTGAACTTTTTAAAGATCATCCTGAATACTTTCCAATGATAAATGGAAAAAGAGTTGATGGTTACGTTCAACGTTGCCTCTCTAACCCTGAAGTTGTAAAGCTAGCTATAGAAAGAGTTAAACAGTGGATAAAAGAGCACCCTGAAGCAACCATAATTGATGTTTCTCAAAACGATACTGGCTATTGGTGTCAATGCCCAAACTGTAAAGCTTTAGATGAAACAGAAGGTTCTCCGTCAGCTTCTATCATAAAGTTTGTTAATACTATAGCTGAAGCTATAGAAAAGGAATACCCAAACATAAGAATAGAAACTTTAGCATATCAGTACAGCAGAAAACCTCCAAAAACATTGAAACCTCATCGTAATGTAATCATTAGACTTTGTTCAATTGAGTGTTGTTTTGCTCACCCACTGGCATCTTGTCCTTCTGAAGAAAACAGCCATTTTAGAGAAGATATTGTGGCATGGCAACCAGTTGCACCTTTACTTTACGTTTGGGATTATACAACTAACTTTGCTCACTATCTACAACCATTTCCAAACTTCGATGCACTGCAAGAAAATGTTAAGTTTTTTGCTAAGCACGGTGTTAAAGGTTTGTTTGAACAAGGTAACTACTCGCCAGGAGGGAATGGCGAGATGGCTCCACTTAGAGCTTATGTACTTGCAAAGCTACTTTGGAATCCAGAAACAAACGTAGAACAACACATAAAAGAATTCATAAACGGTTACTACGGAAAAGCGGCAGAACCAATTTATTCCTACTTAAAACTTCTTCACTCTCAGGTGAAAGAAGAAAATGTCCATGCACATATTTTTGATCCACCTACAGCACCTTACTTAAACGACGAACTTCTAGAGAAAGCAGAGAAGCTTTTCGATGAAGCTGAAAAGCTAGCGGAAAGTGAGGAAATAAGGCTTCGCGTCCAAGTAGCACGTTTGCCAATCTGGTACGTTAAGTTAGCAACTAATAGAGTTGCTGGTGAAGCTCGAAGAGAATTGCTGAAGAGATTTATTAGTATTGCTAAGAAAGCTGGAATAACGAACATCAGTGAAGGCAAGAAATTAGAGGATTGGGAAAGAGAAATAAGCACCTAGCAACACCAGAAAACTCAAAAAAGTTGTGAGCTTTTTATAACTTTTTTGAATATACTTATCGATGTTAATAATTCTAGTTTTACTTATTATTAGATTGCTTATAGAATAGCGTTTTTATGATAAATAAATAAACAAGGTTTTATCATTGCTTCTAAACTCAAGCAAGCCTTCTGAAGTCTTATACGTACGAAGCATACTTAAGTTTTCATCATAGTTGTATTTTCCGGAGCTTCCTACAACAGCCTCAACTTTTTTGTTTCCTATGAAGATCTTAAAAGTTCCACTATACTCTAACCTTAGTATAAGCGAATTTTCTACTCGTTCTAAGCATAAAATTCCTTTAGGAGAAATGAATACGTCTACTAATCCAACTATTCCTATGCCTTCAATTAAAGGAGAAACTACGTATAATTTCCAATTCAACTCACTTAATTTTCCTTTTATTGTATCTTTCAATTTGCAGATTAAAGCATTATTTGCTCACCAGTCATAAACTAAGTACTCTCCTTCTTCCTCAAACAAATCTGAAGGCGAAACAAGATAGTCTTCTGTTTCACCGTTTTTGTTTACGTTGGTTACAACAACTAACCCTACTCTTCCGAATCCTTCAACGCTTACAAAAGACCTAGCCTTTATTGGAATTCTTGCATTGTAAATATCTTCAAAAATTACGTCTTTCGTTGGAAGTGCTGGCGCATCAGGCCTTGGAATCCTTCCATCCGAAAGAGTTAGCTTTTTTATCAATTCTAAATTTGAGGCTTTATCATAACGATCAGTAAAATAAATTGGGCCTCCACTTACTACTCTAAGCACTGCGTGTATCCAAGCGTATGGATCATAAGTTGTAAACATATCAAAGTCGGGCCAAGCAAAGCTTGAGTACCAAAGAGAATTGTATACGCAGAAGAAAATATGAAACTTCGTTCCATTTTTCCATCCTAGGATGTAGTCACTACTTGCCCTAGCTACGTTAGACCTTATCCAATTGAAATAAGTTTCAGGGGTCATGCACATACAGTTAAGTATCTCCATTCCAGCCCCATATGCTGCGGCTTGTAAAGAGTGTTGTAAGTTTTTTGCTCCCTCTTGAATTGGGATATTATTTAAAAAGTATGTAGGCTGGTCATTCTGATTATCAACTTTTACAAAGCTTATTCCTTCTTTACTAAGGTAGCAATATCAAACTCGAAAAACCTATACTTTCACATATTCCATTTCCTTTTGGAACGTTATCGTAGTATAAATATATCGCATTACTACTATAACTTTTTATAACTAATTATGCTTTAAAGTCTCCTTGATACAACAAAATTTCTATTCCATCTTTATGCTCGCGCACTTCTAGTTTAAAGTTGCTGTAAACCTTACCATTCCACTCAAGGAGGGGTTTTCCTTTTATCATAGTATTCTTACCATAAAGTATAGATAAAAGATTATTTTCTTCATCAACTTACAAAGAGATTATATTTGTTAAATCGCCTCATTTTACTTCTCAGTAAGAACAACTCTTTTATATTTAAAATTTTACTTTGCGAACTTGATACACTTCTAAAGAAAGAACCTATTGAACTTTACTTACACTTTGAATTTTTCTTCTTTCTTCACGAAATGCCAAGATGTCAGCCAATGTACTAAGTAAGAGTGAAAATCCAAGCAACATTACAACGAAGCTAAAGTCAAATTTAACAGTAATAGCTTCACTTACTGGTGTAGAAGGTGATACCTTAACGTAGAATGTACTTACTCCGAAAAAGCCTTCTCCAAATTGTCCAAGAGATACGGTAAGGCTTAGTAGTAAGAACCAAAGAAAAGATATCCCTAAGGAAGAAAGTAAGTTAATAAAACTCGCTTTGTTTGAAAAACTCTTGGCTGCAGATAAGATTGTTATCATTATTCCAATTGCAGCAGTAAAAATAAAAGAGTTTTGAATTCTTATGTTAGTTAAGAGTTCTAATTGCTCTAGTATTGGTTTATAGTTTGAAGTTATGTAGTAATTTAAAGCTAACGGTAAGACTACTAGTACAATAAGGTTAAGAATTGGATATAACAGGTTTCTTAGCGTCAAGTTTTTGTTTAACCTCCTGTTGGAAGGTTAGATTCACTTACGCTACCTAAGCTAATGGGTATAGACATACTCATGCTAACTAAGTTAAAGAATGTTCTAACTTCAAAAGAAAAGATAGTTTTTATTTTCTCGTTAGGATTTTCAGCAAGCTTTGTTAAATTTTCCCCTTCTATTTGTGTCGTTAAGCTTATTGTTTTTGATTCCCCTGGAGAAATAACCTTGGTATCTTCAGCAGCGCCTAAAACATTTCCATTTAAAAATAAAACTTCTGATCTTATACTTAGCCTTAATGGTAAGAATCCAGTATTCTTGGTGGGAACCTCAACTTTTAGGAAAACGCTCTTGTGCAAATAGTCAGTACCAAAAGAAATTTTAGCGTTGGGTATTTCGTTCTTTAGATCTAGAAAAAACAAAGAGATGTTTAGCAACGATGCAACCATTACAGCTAAAGCAAAGACCAAAATTAGGAAACTTCCGGCTTTTAGGAATATTATAGCTCTTTTACCCAAAGCCTTTCACTTAATATTTAGCCGTTCTTTAATCTTAATAAGCTTTTATTAAGGAACTTTAAAAAACAGATGTTGACCTTTGAAGAAAAGTCTCAAAGTTTATCTTAAGCATTCTTCTCTGCAATATCTCCGACTATGGGCAGCTTAAATTTTTCTCCTTGATATGCTTTAATTATGCAAACGATCC
>Ga0272448_1003298_pt1 | contig 19318 bp, 13 predicted proteins | sample YNPCB0191_FD_202220 | JGI IMG/M metagenome (GOLD analysis project Ga0272448, IMG submission 202220) | Hot spring sediment microbial communities from Yellowstone National Park, WY, United States - YNP-CB-019-1 | ecosystem: Environmental > Aquatic > Thermal springs > Hot (42-90C) > Sediment... | reverse complement strand
CCGCCGGTTCTTGGTGCTCGACCGGCGAGAACAAGCCTTTGCCGCGCGAGAACTTGTCGGTGTGCAGAATCGGCGTGCCGGGATGATCCTTGCTCGGCACGGGCCACTGCAAGCCCTTCGTCTCGAGGCGCGGGTACGCAATACCGGCGTAGCTCGGCGTGAGCGACGCGATCTCGTCCATGACCTTTTCCGGCGAGGCGTACTCCCAGCCGGCGTGAGAGCCCATGCGCTTCGCCAAATCGCAGACGATGTCCCCGTCCGCGCGCGCTTCGCCCGGCGACTTGACCGCCTGGCGGACGCGCTGGACGCGACGCTCGGTGTTCGTGAACGTGCCGTCTTTCTCCGCGAACGACGCGACGGGCAAGACCACGTCCGCGAGCTGCGCGGTCTCGGTCATAAACAATTCGGACACGACAAGAAAATCCAGATGCTTCAACGCGTCGATAACGTGCTGCGAGTCCGGGTCGCTCATCGCAACGTTTTCGCCGATGATCCACATCGCCTTGACCTGGCGGTCGTGCGCGGCTTGCAGCATCTCGCCGACGGTCAGCCCCGGCTTCGCCGGCAAGTTGTCGACGCCCCACGCTTTTTCGAATTTGGCGCGCGCGACGTCGTCGATCACCCGCTGATAGCCGGTGAAAAAGTTGGGCAAGCCGCCCATATCGCACGCGCCCTGCACGTTGTTCTGTCCGCGCAGCGGGTTCACCCCGGCGCCCGGCTTGCCGATATTGCCGGTCAGCATCGCGAGGTTTGCGACCGCGAGCACGTTGTTGTGACCGACGGTGTGCTGCGTGATGCCCATCGCGTAGAGGATCGCCGCCGGTTTGTTGCTGCCGTACAGACGCGCCGCGGTAAAGAGGTCGTCAACGGGCACGCCGGTGATTTCGCTCACGCGCGCCGGCGTGTACTGCTCAATCACCTTGCGCCACTCGTCGAATCCTTCCGTGCGCGCGGCGATGAATTCGTCGTCGCCCAATTCTTCGTGCAGGATGATGTGCGCCAAGCCGTTCAACAGCGCGAGGTCCGTCCCTGGGCGATGGCGCAGGTAAATCGTGGCGATGCTCGACAGATCGATGGCGCGTGGGTCGGCAACGATGAGTTTGGCACCCCGGCGCACCGCGCGGCGCACGCGCGTGCCGATTACCGGATGCTGCTCCGTGGTGTTCGATCCGATCACGAAGATGGCTTGCGCCTGATCCAAATCCGCGATGCTGTTCGTCATCGCGCCCGAGCCGAAGGCGGTGGCTAGACCAGTCACCGTGCTGGCGTGTCAGAGCCGGGCGCAGTGATCGACGTTGTTCGTCCCCATCACCGCGCGCGTGAATTTTTGAAAGAGATAGTTCTCTTCGTTCGTCGCCTTTGCCGATGCAAGCATCGCGAACGAATCGCCTTTCGTCTCGGCAAATTTCTGCGCGACCAGCGTCAGCGCTTCGTCCCAGGTCGCTTCGACGAAGGCGCCGTCTTTTTTGATGAGCGGCTTGCTCAGGCGATCCTTGTGATGGATGAACTCGTAGCCGTAGCGCCCCTTGACGCACAGCGCCATGCCGTTTACCGGCGCTCTGGCGTTCGACGTGACCTTGACGACCTTGCCGCCCTTGATGTTCAAATCGAACTGGCAGCCGACGCCGCAGTACGGACACGTGGTCGTCACCTTCTTCATCTGGTACGCGCGTCCGCTGCCGCGCGACGGTTTATCGGTCAGCGCGCCCGTGGGGCAGTACGCCGCGCACGCGCCGCACGATTCGCAACCGGCTTCGAGCATCGTCACATCGGCGCCGGCGACGATCCGGTCGCGAAAGCCGCGATTCGCCACGCCCCACACATTGCGCCCCTGAATCTCGGCGCAGGCGCGCACGCAGCGCGTGCAGAGGATGCACTTGTTGAAATCAGTAAAGACAAATGGGTTCGGGTCGCCGCCGACCGGGTAGGAATGCGTCTTGCCCTTGTGCGGTTTCCACGGAACCTGGTATTGATAGACCGCGTTCTGCAATTCGCAATTGCCGTCCGCTTCGCAGATCATGCAATCGTTGGGGTGATCGGTGAGCAGCATCTCCAGAACGAACTTGCGCTCCTCGATCACTTTGGGCGTCTCGGTATGAACGACCATGCCTTCGCTCACGGGCAGCGTGCACGACGCGATCAGCCCGCGCATCTTTTCGACCTCGACGACGCACAGGCGGCACGCGCCCATCGGCGTCAGGTCAGGATGGTGACACAGCGTAGGAATGCTGATGCCGTTCGCCCACGCGGCGTCGAGCACGGACATGCCTTCTTTGGCTTGAATCGCCTTGCCGTTAATCGTCATGCTTATTGGCATTCTGCCTCCATTTTGTTATTGGACGCGGATTGCCGCGGATGAACGCGGACAAAAAATACTCCGTACCAATTGACGCTTTGCACAAACAGAATCATTGGGAGTTAAGTATTCATATCTGTTTCATCCGCGTTCGTCTGCGGCTATCCGCGTCCAACTACGCCAACCAGCCCGCGTAGATGATTCCCATTTGTCCTAGCACGTACGTCAACCAGATCCAGTCGTTCGCGTTTTCGATCGCGACGCCGCGGATGTCCGTGACGCCGATGATGAAATCTGACGCGACGAAGAGCAAGCCGCCAAGCGCGGTCAGCCAGAACACACCGTCGAAGAGGTACCCGAGCGCGAGCGCGAACGATGCCATCGCACTGATCCACAAACCGTACCCGAGCGCGCCGAGATTGATCGCCGTCCCTTTTTGCGGATTGCGAATGAGCGCGAGCCAGCCAAACACCGTGAACACGCCGTAGAACGCGAGGCCAAACCACAAACCGCTGCTCGTCGCCGCGACGCGCAGCGAGCCCATCGTCTGCACGTACGCGGTGATGTACAGCGCATGCGCGATGCCAAACGCAAGCATGCCGCCGATCAAACGGTTCGGCAGCGGGATGAGCCGCGCCATAATCAAATCGCCGATGAAGGACGCGAGCATACCGAACATGACCCACTGCGCGTACGCCGCCGGCTTCGCGCCGCTCTGCCAGATGACGCACGCGGCGACGAGCAGCGAGGCGCTGAGCAGCATCCGCGCGGCGAGCGGCAAGCGTCCGTTAGTCTGCCGCGCCGGCGCATCGCGCCATGGTCCGAAGATGCCGATGGCGAAGAGTAAGAGTTGAAAGAGGAAGAGAAAGACGATCATCATTGCTTTGCCGATCACGCGGTTCCCGTCGCGCCACAATCACCATCCGCGCTCGTCCGCGTCCTAATCACCCAACCACCTAACGCCCCAACCACCTCACTACTCCACCACAATCGCGTCGAACTTGCACACGCTCATGCAGATGCCGCACGACTGGCAGAGGTTCGGATCGATGTGATGCACCTTTTGCTTTTCGCCGGTGATCGCACCTGATGGACAGTTGCGCGCACAGACCATGCAGCCGGGACACGTATCGAGAATGCGATAATGAATCAGTTTCTTGCACACCTTCGCCGGGCAGCGTTTCTCCTTGATGTGCGCTTCGTACTCGTCGCGGAAATGCTTGATCGTCGTGAGAATCGGATTCGGCGCGCCCTGCCCCAGCCCGCACAAACTGCCGGCGAGAATGTATTTCGACAATCGCTCCAATTGCTCAATGTCGCCTTCTTCGCCCTCGCCTGCACAGATGCGCTCCAGGATTTCGAGAATGCGCCGCGTCCCGATGCGGCACGGCACACACTTGCCACACGATTCGTCCTGGATGAAATCCATAAAGAACCGCGCGATGTCGACCATGCACGTGCCTTCGTCCATCACGACCAAGCCGCCGGAGCCCATGATCGATCCGACCGCGCCGAGCGATTCATAGTCCAGCGGCGTTTCCAGCAGATGCTCAGGAATGCAGCCGCCCATCGGTCCGCCGGTTTGAATCGCTTTGAATTTCTTGCCGTCCTTGATCCCGCCGGCGATTTCGTACACGACCTCGCCCAGCGTGATGCCCAGCGGCACCTCGATCAAGCCCGTGCGCACCACATCGCCGGCGAGCGTGAACGTTTTCGTCCCCCGGCTCTTCTCGGTGCCGAACTGCGCAAACCACTCCGCGCCGTTGCGAATGATGTTGCCCACGTTCGCCAGCGTCTCGACGTTGTTGATGATCGTCGGCTTGCCCCACAAGCCGGCGACCGCGGGAAACGGCGGTCGCGGCCGCGGCTCGCCGCGCCGACCTTCGATCGACGCCATCAGCGCGGTCTCCTCGCCGCACACGAACGCGCCCGCGCCGATGCGCAGCTCGATGTCGAAATCGAAGCCGGTGCCCAGAATATTCTTGCCGAGAAAGCCCAGCTCGCGCGCCTGGTTGATCGCGAGCCGCACCCGCTGGACGGCGATCGGATATTCCGCGCGGCAGTAGACATAGCCCTGATGCGCGCCGAACGAATAACCCGCGATGATCATCCCTTCGAGCACGGAATGCGGATCGTTCTCCAGCACACTGCGGTTCATAAACGCGCCGGGGTCGCCTTCGTCCGCGTTGCAGATCATATACTTGACGTCCGATTTCTGCGCGGCGGCAAATTCCCACTTTTTGCCCGCCGGGAAGCCCGCGCCGCCGCGTCCGCGCAAACCGGATTTCAATACCTCGTCGATCACCTGGCGCGGCGTCATCGTCGTCAGCGCTTTCATGAGCGCGACGTAGCCGTCTTCCGCGATGTAATCGCGAATGTCTTCCGGGTCGATCACGCCGCAGCGCGCCAAAATCACGCGCACTTCTTTCGGCGTGGGCGGACGAATCTCCGACACCGACCGGTCGTTCCGCGCGTCCGCGCGCCGTTCGGCGCGTTGGGCGAGCGCTTGTTCCTTGATCGCCTTGAGGTCTTCGAGAGATGTAACCGGCATATCCTCAATCCTCATTCCCAGCCGAGGCATAAACATTCTGCGTGGCTTTTCTCAACACGGCAGTCCTCTCTGCGCCTCGGCGGTGAGTCATTTGTGCTCGATCTTTTCGTACTTGCGCAGCACCGTGATGAATCGATCCGGCGTATTGCGCCCGTGCAAGTTGTTGTCGATCATCACCGCCGGCGCTTGCGAGCACGCGCCGAGGCAGCGGCATGGCTCCAGCGTGAACTTTTTGTCCGGCGTCGTCTCGCCGAGTTTCACGCCGAGGATTTGCTGCGCCTTTTCAATCAACATCTCCGCGCCGCCGACGTAGCATGCCGTGCCCAGGCAGAACGCGATGCGATGCTTGCCGCGCGGCTTCATCGTGAAAAAGGAATAGAACGTGACGACGCCGTAAACGTCTTTCAGCGGAACGTGCAATTTCTCCGCGAGGTAATTCTGCATCGGTTTGGAGATGTGACCGATCTGCGCCTGAATCTCGTTGAGGATGACCATCAGCGAGCCGGGTTTGACCGAATGCTCGGCGATGATCGCGTCGATCTGGGCGCGCTGTTCAGCGCTCGCGATGGGATCGTCCGCCTCCGGCAGCAACGCGGCTGCCACGGGAACTGTCCGCCAATCTGAAGACCGCATTACATCCTCCTCGTATCGACGAAACCACCGGGAAATTAAAAGCGAAAACTCGACGACGGCGCAACTTTCGGATGGGCGCGCGTCAGTCGAGAAGGATAATGAGACCAAGCCGCATCGCTGGCTCCAAAAGCGCTAGGCGCAACAAACGCGTGGCATCGACGAATCGTCACCCGCTTTCCAAGAGTATAGTGGATGCAAGTCAAAAACGAGTCAAAGACAAGTCAAAGGGGGGTATGAAACGTGTAGAAGTGCGTCAGCGACCCGCCTCTCCTTACCACAACGCGGGCTGGTGTGTCGCGCTGTGACCGTTCAGGAGGACGAAGGGCGCGGCGCGCTGGGCATCCGCGCCGATGCGCACCAGTTGTTCGATAGAGAGAAATTTGTTCGCGCGGCGCGCCTGGAGGATTCGCGCGGCGGAACGTGGACCAATCCCAGGGACACGCAGCAACTGTTCCTTGCTCGCGCGATTCAATTCGATGGGGAAGTACTCGGGATGGTGGATCGCCCAGAGCGTTTTGGGGTCGGATTCCGTTGGCAGATTGCCGCGCGGGTCGAAAACCAAATCGTCGAACGTAAAGCCGTACTTCCGAAAAAGAAAATCCGTTTGATAGAGCCGATGCTCGCGCACCAGCGACGTCGGCGCGTGACCGTCGAGCGGCGTGTCCGCGACCGGCTGGAACGCGGAGTAATAGACGCGCGCGAGAGCCAGGTCGCGATACAGCTGCGCTGTGCGCGCGAGGATTTCGCGGTCCGGCTCGCCCGCCGCGCCCACCACGAATTGCGTCGTCATCGATTTCTTGGCGAGCGCCGGGGTCGTATCGATCAGTTTCTTGGCGGCTTGGAGCGGCGCGAGCAATTCCTCGGTGTAGCGTTTCGTCGACGAAAGCTTCGCCAGATACTCCGACGACGGCGCTTCGAGGTTCACCGAGACGCGGTCGGCGAGTTGCAGCGCGCGCTCGATGGCTGCCGGCTCCGCGCCGGGCATCAGCTTCAAATGCAAATAGCCGCGAAAAGCGTACTTGCCGCGCAGCAGTTCCGCGGTTGCCAGCATTCGTTCCATCGTCCGCGTGCCGCCGCCGGCGACGCCGCTCGAAATGAAAATCGCCTCCGCGAGATGCGCGCGGTAAATTTGATCGAACGTGGAGGCGAGTTCGTCCGGCTGGAACGTCGTGCGGCGGATGTCGCGCCCGCGGCGCGTCGCGCAGTAAAAGCAATCCTTCTCGCACGCGTTCGTTTGCAGCACCTTGAGCATCTTGATCGTGCGTCCATCCGGGTGCACCGCCGGATAAATCCAGCGACCGATGTCGTCGCGCACGCGCGTTTGTCCCTCGCCGCATTTGCCGCACGCGAGGTCGGCTTGCGCCGCCGAGCCGAGCAAATCGAGCTTCTGCTGAATGTCCATCGATCATCATTATACGGAACATCAGTTCTAATGTCAATGGCTGGAAAACCGCCGGCGGATTCTACGCTCCAAGCGTCTGCCCACGCGCCGCAAGTTTATCGAAAGTGGCTTGGCTCAGTTCGCGCACTAACGCAACACGCGCGTTCGTCCACGCTTCATGCACCGGGCACGCCTGGACGAGTGGACACTCGCGCGGATAGATCACGCACGTATTCAGCGCGACCGGACCCTCCATCGCCTCCACCACATTCAGCAGAGTGATCTCGCGCGCGGGACGCGCGAGCGCGACGCCGCCGCGGCTGCCGCGTACCGTCGTCACCAGTTTTGCCGCGCCGAGCCGCGTCACGACGCGCCGAACCAGCGCGCGCGGCACGACGCGCCGCCGGGCGATTTCCTGCGCGGTCACGCGTTCGCCGGGCGGCAGCATCGCCAGATGCAAAATGACGCGGCAGGCGTAATCGGTCTCGCGGCTGATCGTGATCATGCGGTCACTCCTTCCATCGCAAACACTTGATGTTGCAAATTCCACATCCGGCGATACCACCCGTCGATCGCCAGCAATTCGTCGGGCGTGCCGCGCTCGACGACGCGCCCGGCGCGCAGCACGATAATCTCGTCCAAGTCTTCCAATCCGACGAGCCGGTGCGTAATCAGCAACGTCGTCTTTCCGGCCGTCGCCATGCGAATCGCGCGCAGCACCTCGCGTTCCGTCAGCGCGTCGAGATGCGCGGTCGGCTCATCGAGCAGCATGATCGGCGCGTCCTTGAGCAGCGCACGCGCGATCGCCAAACGCTGGCGTTCGCCGCCGCTCAGCCGCAGTCCCTGCTCGCCGATTCGCGTGGCATACCCCTGCGGCAGCGCCGCGATGAAATCGTGAATTTGGGCGCGCCGTGCCGCATCGACCAACTCGCCTTCCGCCGCGTCCGGGCGCGCGAGCAGCAAATTGTCGCGAATCGACGCGTTGAAAAGATGCGTTGGCTGTGGCACGACGGCAAAGAATCGACGCGCTTGATCAGCCGAGTACTCGCGCAGTTCGCGGTCGCCAACCCAAATCGCTCCAGCCTCGTAATCCCAGAACCGCAAAAGCAGGTGGACGATGGTGGTCTTGCCCGCGCCGCTCGGTCCCACAATCGCCAGCCGCCTGCCCGCGCGCAAATCGAAACTGACATCCTCGAGCGCGAGCGGCTCGTCCGGCGCGTAGCGAAAACTCAAGTGCTGCACGCTTACCATCGACGAAGGATGGAGGACGAACGACGAACGATAACCAGCCTTCGCCCTTCGTCTTTCGTCTTTCGTCCCTGGTCCTTCGTCCGTCATCCGTCCTTCGTCGGCGATCTCGAACAGCCGCCGCGCGGATTGCAGATTGCTTTCGAGGTATTGGAACGCCGGCGGCAGCGCGAGCGCGCCTTCAAAACTCGCGAGCACAGCCAGCGCGAGCACAGGCAGATACACACCATTCAACTCCGCACGCGCGACGAGTGGAATCGCGATCAGGAGCGTCGTCCACATCGCCAGATGCGTCAGCAGACCGCCTGCCGCGTTGAGCCAGCCGGCGAGCGATGCCAGGCGTGTTTGCAACCGCGCGAGCTCGCGGCTCAGCGCCGAAACGCGATCGGCTTGCGATTGCTCGCGCCCAAACGCGAGCACCTCCGCGATGCCCTGGATGCCGTCGACCAGGAACGCGTTCAATTCAGAGCGAACGCGAATCATCTGGCGATTCGCGTCGCGGCTCGTCCACTGCGCCGCCAGCGGCATCGCCACGCCGACGAGAAACATGAACAGCAAAACGACGGCGGCAATCGTCATTGAATAGCCGGCGAGAAAGACCGCCATGCCCGCGGCGATGACGAGCGCAACCAGAGGCGGTGCGAGGACGCGCACGTAGAAATTTTGTAGCGTTTCGACATCGCCGACGACACGCGCCAGCAAATCGCCGCTGCGGCGCGAGGCGGAGAGCAGGCGCGCCGGCGCAAGCGGCTCGACCGCCGCGTAAAACCACACGCGCAAGCGCGCGAGCACACTAAAATTCACGTAATGCGAGACGTACCGCTCGAGATAGCGGAACACGCCGCGCGCGATGCCGAAGAAACGCACGCCGACAATTGGCACCGCAAGATCGGCAATCGATGGATGCCACGCCGCGCTCGCGATGATGTACGCCGATGCCGCCATCAAACCGATGCTACTGCCGATGGTCAGTGAGCCGAGCGCGACCGCGAGCGCGATCCACCACTTGAAGGGTGAGACGATACGAAGGAGACGGAGAAACAGGGCGAGTGGCGCGTGATGGATGTCGAGATTTTCGATTTTCGATTGTCGATCGTCAATTGGGCGAGATCGATCGCCCCGCTGATCTTCGCTCTTCGCCTCTCGCCCCTCGCTCGCTCCCGCCTCTCGCCCCTCGCCGCTCGCAGTGACCAATCGATAATACGCGTCGCGCCGCCCCATCAGCTCCACATGTGTTCCAGTTTCCGCGACGCGACCTTGTTCAAGAACGATGATCTGGTCGGCGCATTTCGCCGTGCTCAGCCGATGCGTGATCAGCAGCGTCGTGCGTCCGCGTGTCAAGCGCGCGACGGCATCTTGAATCAACAGTTCACTTTCCACATCAAGGTTCGAGGTTGCTTCATCGAGAATCAAGAACGGCGCGTCTTTGAGAAACGCGCGCGCGAGCGCGATGCGCTGTGCCTGACCCGCACTCAGCCGCGCGCCGCGCTCGCCGATCACCGTCTCGTATCCGTTGGGCAGCGCGCGGATGAATTCGTCTGCGTGCGCGAACTGCGCCGCGCGCCTCACATCCGCCATCGGCGCGTCCGGGCGCGCGAGCCGGATGTTATCGGCAAGCGACGCGTTGAACAAGTACGGGTGCTGCGGCACCCACGCGACCTGCGTGCGCCATTCGCGCGGCGACCAGGCGCGCAGCGGCGTACCATCGATGAAAATCTCGCCGCCTGCCGGCTCAATGAATCGCAGCAGCAAGTTCGCCACCGTGCTCTTGCCCGCGCCGGTTGCGCCGACCAATGCAGCGCGCTGTCCCGGGGCGATCTCGAACGAAATGCCATTGAGCGCGGCGCGGTGGTCGGCGTAGGAATAATGCACATCGTCGAACGTTAAGGATGAAGGATGAGAAATGGAGGATGAAGAATCGCTGCGCCTTTCGCCCTCATCCTTGATCCTTTGCGGCAGCGGTGTTTCGAGGATCTCAAAAATGCGCGCTGCCGCCGCGACCCCGGACATTCCCGCGTGAAACCGCGTGCCGAGCAAACGCAGCGGCAAATAGAAATCCGGCGCTAACACAAGAACGAAAAATGCCGGCTCGAACTGCATCTGCCCGTACAGCAACCGCAGTCCCACTTCGACCGCGACGACCGCCGTGCCGATCGTCGCGATCATTTCGAGCGCGAATGCGGAAAGGAAGGCGACGCGCAGCACGCCCAGGGTTGCATCGCGATAACGCTGGCTCACGCGCGCGATGGTGTCGATCTGATCCCGGCTGCGCCCAAAGATTTTGAGCGTCGTCAAGCCTTGCAGCACATCCAGGAAATGCGCGCTCATCTGGCTGAGGTCGCGGAACTGCTTGCGCGTCAGCGCGTCCGCCGCCTTGCCGATCAGAAGCATAAAGAACGGAATGAGCGGACCGGTCAAGAGCAGTACGATCCCAGAAAGCCAATCGACCGGAAAGACGAACGCGAGAATCAAGAGCGGCACCCACACGGCAAGCGCGAGCTGCGGCAAGTACTGGCTAAAGTAGGACTCCAATTGTTCGATGCCTTCGACCAGTGTGTTCGCCAACTCGCCGGTGCGCTCGCCGCGCGCGTACGCCGGTCCAAGTGCGAGTAGATGATCGAAGACGCGTTCGCGCAAGACGGTCTTGATGCGCGCGGCGATCTGAAACGCGGCGATCTCGCTCCCCCACGCCAGCCCCGCGCGCGCGACGATGATCGCGAGCAGCCCGAGCAGCGCGCGCCCCACGGCGTCAAGCGCCGCGCCGCGCCGCAAGACCTGCGCGATGATGTGACTCAACGTGTCCGCCTGCGCGATGATGAGGACGCCGGTGAGCGCGCCGAGGAGGAGGGTCAGTGCGAACCAAGCGCGGGCGCGGCGTAGTTGTTGGAGGAGACGATGATCCAGGTTCATCGTTGGAATGAAACGTAAAACGTGATGCGTAAATCGCGCTCACGCACCACGCTTGACGTTTCACGCTTGACGCTCAGATTTCACGCCACCAACGAGTCTTTGCTCACGCGCTGCCGAAACACATAGTACGTCCAACCCTGATACAACAGCACGATCGGCACAAAGATCAGCGCGACGAACGTCATCACGGTCAGCGTATACGGCGATGACGACGCGTTGTAGATCGTCAGACTCCAGTCCGGGTTGAGCGAGGAGATCATCACGCGCGGAAAGAGCGTCATGAAAATCGTCATCACAGTTGTCACGATCGTGACCCCCGTCATCACAAATGCCCAGCCCTCGTGGTGGTTGCGGATGAACCAGATGACCGAGAGCAGCGCCGCGCCGCCGACGATCGGCACGACGCCGGGATCGACGCCGAGTTTGGTGTACATATCGGTCGCGATGTAACTCGCGCCCAGCGCCGCGAAGAGCAAAATGACCGCGGGGAGCCACAACCTGGACGCGACGCCGCGCGCGCGGTCGGCGAGATCACCTTCCGTTTTCAGACTCAGATACACCGCGCCGTGCAGCGTCATCAGCACCAGCCCGTAGACACCGGTCAGTAGCGCGTACGGATTGAGCAGCAGGAAAAAATCGCCCACATAGTTTTTGCTCGCGTCGATCGGCAAGCCACGCAGCAGGTTGCCGAACGCGACGCCAAACAGCAGCGCCGGCAACAGGCTGCCGATAAAAATCGACCCATCCCAAAAATTGCGCCAGCCCGCTCGCTCGTCTTTGCGCCGAAACTCGAACGCGACGCCGCGTAGGATCAGCGCGACCAGGATCAACGCGAGCGCGAGATAGAACGCGCTGAACATGGTCGCGTACCAGTGCGGGAACGCCGCAAAGATCGCACCGCCGGCGGTCAGCAGCCACACTTCGTTGCCATCCCAGAACGGACCGATCGTATTGATGAGCACGCGGCGTTCGTCGTCGTCCTTGCCCAGGAAGGGCAGCAGGATGCCGACACCGTAATCGAATCCCTCGAGGAAGAAGAAACCGCTGAACAGCACAGCAATCAAGATGAACCAGAGGACATTGAGATCCATTGTCGTAGCTCCTTTCGCCTAGTACACGCCCGCCGGCGCCGTTTCTTGGTCGGGATCGATGCGCGCGTAGCGCCGCAACAGGTAGACCGTCACGATCATCAGCGCACCGTAAATCACCGTGAAGAGAATGAGCGTGATCAAAATACTAACGCCCGATACAGCCGACGCCGGCGACACCGCGTTATCGATTTTCATCAAACCGAAAACGATCCACGGCGCGCGACCCAGTTCGGTCATCAACCAGCCGGTCGTGTTCGCCAGGTACGGCAACAGGATCGCCCACGGCAGTACGCGCAGCAACAGCCGGCTGCCTTCAACGTTGTGCTTCATCACCAAGTACAGCGCGACCAGCGCGAGGAACGCCATCAGGAATCCCGCGCCGACCATGGCGCGGAAACTCCAATAGATAAGCGGAATCGGCGGTCGATAATCTCCCGCGCCATACTGCTTGACGTACGCGGCTTGCAGATCGTTGATTCCTTCCACTCGACCGGAGAACTGATTGTAGGCGAGTAGGCTGAGCAGCGCCGGCAGACGAATGGCAAAGACCTCCTGGTGTCCCGAAAGATCGCCGATCGTCAACAGGGAGAATGAAGCCGGGTCTTGGCTTTGGTACAGCGCTTCCGCCGCCGCCATTTTCATCGGCTGGGTCTGCACCATGTGCTGCGCCTGACTGTGACCGATCACGATGACCATCACGGCGCCGATCGTCGCGTAGAGCGCCGCGACCTGGAATGAGCGGCGGAAGAACTCCGGGTTGCTCTTGCGCAGCAAATGCCAGGCGCTGATGCCCAGCACGAAAAAGCCGGCGGTCGTGATGCCGGAGAAGAAGACGTGCGGGAACTGCACCCAGATGTTGGGGTTGGTCGCCAGCGCGAAGAAATCGTTCATCTCCGCGCGCCCGTTGCGCAGCACATAGCCAACCGGCTGTTGCATGAACGAGTTGGCGAGCAGAATCCACAGCGCCGAGAGATTCGACGCGACGGCGACGAGCCAGATCGCCGCGAGGTGCACGCGCTTGGGCAGCTTGTTCCACCCAAAGAACCACACGCCGAGGAACGTCGATTCGAGGTAGAACGCGAGCAGCGCTTCGATCGCGAGCGGCGCGCCGAAAATGTCGCCAACAAAGCGCGAGTACTCCGACCAGTTCATGCCGAACTGGAACTCCTGCACGATGCCGGTCACGACGCCCATCGCAAAGTTGATGAGGAACAACTTGCCCCAGAAGAGCGTCGCCTTCTTCCACAGCTGGTCGCCGGTGCGGTAGTAGATCGTCTGCAGGATCGCGACGAGGATGGATAGACCCAGCGTCAGGGGCACAAAGAAAAAATGGTACACCGTGGTGACTGCAAATTGCAGCCGCGCCAGGAACAGGGCATCCATGTCTCCTCCTGAAAATAAAATGCGCCCGCCCCGCGTCGAGAATCATCTCAACCTAGGGGCGAGCGTCATCACCAGCCCAAATGCTACCAAATTGGTAGCATTATAATAACACATTCAGCTCGCCGTGTCAAATTCTTGGAACTGCTGCGCGGGGGCGATCAAATCCTCCGCCAACGCGATCGCGCCCCACAACGGCGCGTCATCACCCAGCGCGGCAGGAACGATGTCGACGCGCATCTGCGGCAGCGTGTTCGCGCGCGCCGCCGCACGCACTTGGCTCCACCACCTCTCGCCGGATTTCGTGACGCCGCCGCCGAGGATAACGCGTGCCGGGTTCATCAGCGTGATCGCCGTGCCGATGCCAAAACCGAGCGCGCGCGCCGCGGCGTCCATCACCGCGCGCGCCAACTCGTCGCCTTCATTTGCCGCGCGCGCGACGAGTTCGCCGGTGACCGCCTCCAGGTCGCCGCCGATCAGCGCGCGGAGTCGCGCGCCTGCCCCCGGCTCCGCGCTCAACCGTGCCCGCGCCGCGCGCGCAATCGCTGGACCACACGCCATCATCTCCACACAGCCGCGCCGTCCGCAAATGCACGGCGGACCCTGCGGATCGACAATGGTGTGACCGATTTCGCCCGCCAGCCCATCCGCGCCGGAGAAGATTTTCCCGTCGATCACCCAGCCGCCGCCGACGCCAGTGCTGACGGTGACATACAGGAGGGATGAAGCATGCTTCACCCCTCCACGCCCCGCGCCGAATTTGTATTCGCCGAGCGCGGCGACATTCGCGTCATTGTCGATGCTCACCGGCGCGCCGAGCGCGGTTTGCAATTGATCGCGCAGCGGCGTATCGTCCCAGCCGGGCACGTGATGCGACAAAACGACGCGCCCGCGCGCGGCATCGACCGGTCCGCCGAAACTGACGCCGATCGCCGCGGGTGTTTGACCGCCGAGCAAACGCCGCGCCAATGCGAGCATCGTAGCGTACTCGTACCGCGCGTCCTTGACCGGCGGCGAGACCGCGCGTTCCAGCGCGCGCCACGCGCGCTCACCGCGCGCGGCGATCGCCGCGGAAAGTTTCGTACCGCCGAAATCCAGCGCGAGCAAAAGCGACTCCGCCATGTTCACTCATCGTGCCGAATCTTGAGCATCTCGCAAATCGCGTGCGTCATCGCGAGATGCACGTCCTCGATTTGCCCCATCACACTCGACGGGACGTTGACGTGCAACTCGACGCGGTCTTTGAGCTTGCCGCCCTCAAAGCCGGAAAAACCGATCGTTGCCAGCCCGCGTTTTGCGGCGACTTCCAGCGCGCGCAGAACGTTCGGCGAATTGCCGCTGCCGCTGAACGCAATCGCAAGGTCGCCGCGTTCCGCGAGCGAGAGGAGCGGCTCGGCGAAGACGCTGTCGTAGCCCACGTCGTTCGCGTACGCGGTCAGCGTTGGCATGTTGTCGTTGAGACAGAGCACCTTGAAACGCGGACGGTCCGGTTGAATCGTCCCCTTGCCCAGGTCGCAGGCAAAGTGCGACGCGGTCGAGCCGCTGCCGCCGTTGCCGAACAGGAACACACGGCGTCCTTCCGTGCGCGCGCGTTCCAGCAACGCGATCACCGCATCGACGCGGTCGAGCGCGGCGGTCTCCAGGAGCCGGCGTTCGATTTCGAAATATTGGTGCAACGAATCCATGATTGCCTCCCGCGTCGATTATAACACAAGTGCGACGCATCGGCATGAGGCGTCGCCCGCGATCTCTTTCTATTTGCCGATGGCTGCCGTGACCGGCGGCGCGCTATCGGTCTCGGCAAAATCGATATCCCGCCGGAACTGGCTCATGTAAAGGTCGTAGTAGAATCCGCGCGCCTTGAGCAATTCATCGTGCTTGCCGCGTTCGATGATCTGCCCGCCGCGCAGCACTAGCACCTGATCGGCGTGGCGAATCGTGCTGAGACGGTGTGCGATGACGATGGACGTGCGACCGTGCAACAATTCCTCCAAGGCTTTCTGGATCAGACGCTCGGTGCGCGTGTCCACTGACGAGGTCGCTTCGTCGAGAATCAGGATGCGCGGGTCCGCCAGCGCGGCGCGCGCAATCGAGATGAGCTGCCGCTGCCCCTGGCTCAAGCCGCCGCCGCGCTCGCCGAGTTTCGTGTGATAGCCCTCCGGCAATCGCTCGATAAACGTGTCCGCACGCGCGAGTTTCGCGGCGGCGATCACCTCGTCATCCGTCGCGTGCGGCTTGCCGTAACGGATGTTCTCCATCACCGTGTCGCTGAACAAGAACGGGTCTTGCAGGACGATGCCGATCTGCGCGCGCAGACTCGCCGCCGTCACCTCGCGCACGTCGATCCCGTCGATCTTGACCGCGCCCGTTTTCACATCGTAAAAGCGCGGGATCAAGTTGGCGATCGTCGTCTTGCCCGCGCCGGTGGGACCGACGATGGCGACCATCTGTCCCGGCTCGGCGACAAAGTTGACATCGTGCAGCACCGCCTCGCCCGGCTCGTACTCGGCGTCGACGTGGATGAATTCGACGCGTCCCTGGATCGGCGGCATGGGGCGCGCGCCCGGCGAGTCCACCAAATCCGGCTCGGTATCGAGCAAGCCGAAGATGCGCTCGGCGCCGGCGATCGCGCTCTGAATATTCGTCCACATCACGGAGATTTGCGAGATCGGCTGGTTGAAGCGCTGTGTGTACCCCAGGAACGCGATGATCAAACCCAGCGACATTGTCTCGCCCAGCAAATTTTGTCCGCCGAGCAGGAACAGTCCACCCACGCCGGCGACAATCGCCATCGACACGTACCCCAGTGCCTCCAACGTGGGCGAGAGCGCGCTGGTGAACGCGGTCGCGCGAATGCTCGCGTCGCGCGACGCCGCGTTCGACTCGTTGAAATTCTGGATGTTCTCCTCTTCGCGATTGAACGCCTGCGCCTCGCGCACCGCCGAAAAACTTTCTTGCAGATTCGCGTTGACATCGCCGACCGCGGAGCGTACCTGGCGAAACGCCTTGCGCGCTTGATCGGAGAACCAGGAGGTTGCGAAGAACATGAGCGGCGTGACGAGCAGACTGATGACAGCGTAGATCGGGCTCGTCGTCAGCATCGTGAACGCGACCCACACGATCAGCAGCAGCCCCTGCATCAAACTGACCAGCGGGAAGGTAATCGCTTGCTGGATCGTATCCGCGTCCACGGTGATGCGCGTCATCACATCGCCGGCTTCGTGCTTGGAGAAATAGCCGAGCGACAGACGATGGATGTGATCGAATACGGCGACGCGCAGATTGCGCAGCACCTTTTGCCCGCTGTAGGTCATCAGGTAGAATTGCAAGCCGGTCAAGACCGAGCTGGCGACGAACAAACCGACGATGAGCAGAATCAAGCCGCCCAAGCCCGCCAGGTAATCTGCCGCCGTCGCCTGTGGGCTGAGGTGCGCGTACCAACAATTCGTCGAGGTGATCGGGGGTATTCCCGGCAAATTACTGGACGCTGATCCTCCCATCAATTTCTCGGTAGCCGGCGTCAGATAACAATCGACCACTTGTCCGGTGAGATTCGGCGTCAAGACTTGCATGTAGGTGCTCACCACGAGCAAAACGACGACGGCGAGCAAGATGTACCAATAGCGTCTGAAGTACACCCAAAAGCGCGCCAGCGTGGCACTGGCGGCGACCGGCTTGCGCGCTTCGGCGCGCAGCGCCATATCGCGTCCGTGTTGCATCATCATAGGACCACCCCTGCTCTGGCTTGCATCATCTCGGGCGCTTCGTCGAAATCGCCCACCAACTGCGACGAGTAAATCTCGGCGTACAGCTCGGACGATTCGAGCAACTCTTCGTGTGTGCCGCGCGCGACGATCTGCCCTTTGTCGAGCACCAGGATTTGATCGGCGTTGAGCACCGTGCTGACGCGCTGCGCGATCACGAATGACGTGCGCCCTTTCATCAATTCTTTTAGCGCCTGCTGGATGCGGTACTCGGTCGCCAGATCGACGCTGCTGGTCGAATCGTCGAGAATCAAGATGCGCGGATTCAGCAGCAGCGCGCGCGCGATCGCGATGCGCTGCTTTTGTCCGCCGCTCAGCGTCGAGCCGCGCTCGCCGACCGGCGTATCGTACCCTTGTGGGAACTCCATAATGAACTCGTGCGCCGCCGCGGCTTGCGCCGCTGCGATCACTTCGTCCATGCTCGCATTCGGCTTGCCGAACGCGATGTTATCGCGGATCGTGCCGCTGAACAGCGTGGTCTCCTGCAGCACGATGCCAATATGTGCGCGCAGACTGGCGATCGTCACGTCGCGCACGTCGTGACCGTCGATCAGCACGCGACCGTCGGTGACATCGTAAAAGCGCGGGATCAGATTGATGATCGTCGTCTTGCCGCTGCCGGTCGCGCCGAGGAGCGCGACCGTCTGTCCCGGTTTCGCTTCGAAGGAGACGTGGCTCAGCACCGGTTCGCCGCCCTTGAAATAACGGAACGTCACGTCGTCAAACCGAACGTATCCCTGTACCTCTTTCAGTTCGATCGCGCCCGGTTTGTCCTCGACTTCGTTCTGTGTGTCGAGGATTTCGAAAATGCGCTGCGCGGAGGCGGCGGCTTGGGACATCAGATTGATGATAAAGCCGAGCTGCCCCATCGGAAAGAAAACGTAGATGAGATAGAGCGAAAACTTTTGCCACTCGCCCAGCGTCAGCGTCCCGCCGATGATTTGCTGCCCGCCAAAATACATCACCGCGGCTTGACCCAGGTTCGCGATCAAAAAGATCACCGGCATCAAAAACGAAAAGGTGCGCGCGACGCGCAACTGCTGTTCCAGCAGGTCGTCCGCCGCGCGTTCAAAGCGCGCGTGTTCCTGCGGCTCGCGCGCGAACGCCTTGACGACCTTCAAGCCCGCCAGGTTTTCCTGCAAGATGGTGTTCAACGCGGAGATGCGAATTTGCACCTGCCGGAAGAGCGGCTGTGTCAGCGCGCCAAAGACCATAAAGACGATGAGCGCGATCGGCAGAATGGGCAAGACGATGAGCGTGAGCGCGTGATTGGTGAACCACAAGATGATGAGCGTGCCGACGAGCAAGACGAGCGCCTGCAGCGCCATGACCAAGCCCTGACCGAGAAAGAGCCGGAGTTTTTCGACATCGTCGGTCGCGCGGATCATCAACTGCCCGGTCTGATTCCGGTCGTGGTAGCTGAACGAAAGGCGCTGAATCTTGGCGAAGAGGTCGCGCCGAAAATCGTACGCGATGTTTTGCGAGACGCGCTCGGCGTTGTAGGTCTGCGAAAATGAAAAGATCGCGCGCAGGATGGCAAATCCGAGAATCGCGAGCATCGCGAAGAGGATGGCGCTGGTGAAACCATTCTGGGTCGCCTGCAGATCGGCTATCGTCTTGCCCATCCTCTGCGCGGCGGCAGATTGCACCAACGCCGGCATCTTGAGAATCTGCGTGGCGATAAAAGCCTGGACGACCGTGTCGATGATCGTCTGGATCAGCTGCGGCACCATCAGCTGCGCGGCGGTCGCAAAGAAAAGCGACCCGTAAGCCAGGAAAGCGATCCAGCGATAATGACTCACGTAGCGCATCGCGCGTAGCAGCACGCGCAGGTCAGCATTCGGTGCGCCGCCGGGACGCGCGCTGCCAGGCGTCGCGCGTCCGCTATGCCGTGTGTTACCGGACATGGGACGTCCGGCGATGAATTGTGATTGCATTGATCTCTCCGAAGAAATCTCACCGCAAAGGCGCAAAGAAAAACGCCGGGCGGGACGACTAAAATCGCCGCGGCAGGGCATTCTGCCGGGCGTCCACTCTCGCGGCGGCTGATTCGCCCGCCTGGGC